>Ga0247837_1000439_pt1 | contig 87547 bp, 61 predicted proteins | sample LaCtaG_2_FD_187115 | JGI IMG/M metagenome (GOLD analysis project Ga0247837, IMG submission 187115) | Freshwater microbial communities from meromictic Lake La Cruz, Castile-La Mancha, Spain - LaCruzMarch2015_14.5m | ecosystem: Environmental > Aquatic > Freshwater > Lake | place: Spain: Castile-La... | reverse complement strand
GGAGTGAAGTCCAGTCCCAGAGTAGTGGCGAGAGACATGAAGGGAGGGGAAGAAGGGAAGAGCCCGGGGACTGGACTGGAGGAGGGAGTAACGACCTGGAGACTGAGTGAGTCGCCATCCCTCACCTACCACCAGTGCTACGACCACATCCTCAACTCTGACCTCATTTCATACCGCTCTGAACCCACAGTCCCGCCTCGCAGCTGTTTCAAAGTCATGTTCGCCTGCTGTGCTTCTACCCGCGAAATCAGCGTCCCAGAGGTAAAAATTGCTGTGACTGTCTTACTCGCATTCGAAAATCGTCCAATGGACATCTCAAAGCCGATCGACCAGAGCATTTTGATGAGTATCTGGGAGCGGTGCATGGGCTCTGCTGCCTTTGCTCTGCAACATGAAGCCTGGAAAGCTGTAATTGGCTTCGCAGGCCCACAGCCATTGGCTCAGGACACTGTAGGGACCTTGGGAATGCTGCAGTTGCTGTTTTGTCTGAGCGAAGGCAAGAGGGAAGTAGTGCGGAGGACGCTGGAAGAGAGCAGAAGGCCAGGTTGCGGGTTTGCACTGGCTAGTACATATCTGGATATTACGAGGTTGGCGCTGAAAGTAGTGAAAAGCGGCGTTCTGAACCAAGACTTCGAGAGACATCATAATGTGAGGGACGTTTTCAACTGTTTTGCACTTGGGTGCTTCGTTTCTTGGGTCAACCAGAACGCAGCAGCTCCGGGAAGGGTGGATTTAGCGACTTTCGAGAAAAGCGTTCGAAAGGACCCGGTGGAGCTCATCTTGTTGGGGAAGAAAAGCCTTTCCCTTACCTAATAAGTTGCAGAATAGTACTGTCTCCTAGGACTGAACTCCGCTGATCCACTGACTTGACTTGCTGTGTGAGTCCCTTGCACACGATTTCCTTCTGCTCGATATTGACTTGAGTTGCTCAGAGGCAAGCAGTACAGCCACTTCCTCTGCAGCACTTCCGAGGCCTGGCTTTACACAGGCGTACTGCAGTTGCAGGGCGTAGGATATGCTCAGACAGTGAGACTGGTCTGGGGAGTAATCCTGCTCCGAGTGCACTTCGGCTTTTCTAGACTGCTTTTGTCGCAAATGAAGTTCTTCTGTCAAAACAGGGACAAGGCTGTGGCGACGAAATTCTGCAACTGCAGCGGGTCAACAGTTCACTACTGCGACTCCTGCTATATGAAGCATGTGACACAGAGTCACGAACTCAGCCACGGGGCTGAAGCCAGCACTACAGATGTCTATTGCTACAAATGCAATCGACAGACCACAAAGTTCTGCATCTGCGAGGATACTCTGCCCAATGTCTGCGACCATTGCGAAGCAGAACATAGGCAGACAGAAGAACTGCATTGGCTGTTTCCCATAACCATCAAATTTAGGATGGGAACTGAGGAGTCTATAGAGTTTTTGAGGAATAAAGTGCTTTATTACATGGGTGCTCGTGGAAAACTGAAGCATAACCTCGAGAAAATCAAACGATGCAAAGAGTTGGTTGAGAAGAACTTCGAAAAACTAAATGGAAATGCAAATCCTGTGTTGGTGCAAGAAAAGAACAGAGAAATTGCAAATTTGGAAGCGACAAGGGAAGCTCTGAGTAGAGAAATAGCTAACGGACTGCGGGAAGTTAAGGAACACCTACTGGAAGAGGACTTTGTGTCTGATTCAGGAATCACCAAGGCCATTTTCCAGTTCCACTGTTTGGAAGATATGGACTCTCTCGATTTCTTCACCTTCAAGAGTACCATTGTAGGAGTGGACAGTGATGCAAAGCTGGGTGTGGAGTGGGAGTGTAGATTGAGGGAAGATAGAAAGGTGAACAGTTGTTGGCTGAAGGCTGGAGCGAGACTGCTACCTCTACTCCATACCAATAATGTGTGCTATCTCACACCTGCAACTTTGCAGAAGCGAATAGTCAAGTTGTCGGGAAACATTCCAGATCCTGCGTATGCAATTTGGACTTTTCTTCCGGATGGCAGTCTCATGGCTGTTGGATTTTACTCAGGGGCAGGCGGTATTGGTAGGGTGGACACTGTTATAATCGAATTAACTGGAACAGCCAGACGGACCTGTAATTTACTGTCTCCACGACATAGTCCTGGAGCTATATGCTTAGGTGACTGGGTGTATTGCTTCGGAGGATTCAATGGAGTTTCCTTATCGTCCTGTGAGAAGTACCGACTCGATTCCGACACCTGGAATACGATGAAGAATATGGGTAGCGCCAGACACTATTTCAACCTTATAGAGTACGGAGGGTTTGTTTATGTTTGTGGAGGGAATACTGTTGACTGCGAAGTATTCACTCCGACCACTGGAGAATTCGCTTACTTGGATTTTAAGCTCTCTGAGTCAAGTGACACTGCTACTTTCTTGTATGAACAAGAAATCATCATACTGACTATTTCAGGTGTCACCGTTTACAACCCCACGACTAAAAAAAAAACGAGGGCTTTCTCATCCACAGGACGAATAATGGCTCGCTGTGGTCCTGTAGTCATCAACAACACCGTTTTCTTCGTGCAAACTCCTGCGGTCGGAGGTGTGGATGGGTTTAAACAACTCGACTTGACGACATTTTCCTTCAAAGAAAATATCCTCCTAACTTAGTATAGAGACTTTAGCCTAGTCTACAGCAGCCTAAGCCAGACTCCCGACTAGAGAAGTATCGGAAAGGGTTTGAGTTTTAAATGGTCCTGAAAACGCTGATGGAAACTCAGGTACGCTCTTTGACAACCAAAAAGCATTGAAATGCGAATTGTATAGAGTGCTGCAGCTGTATACAGATAAACACTGCCGTATTTCTATTCTAAATGTGAAGGAACCATCTGATGAAAACTGCAGTGGCTTCGGTAGTTTCAATACTTATTGCGACAATCAAGCAACTTAATATTACACAATCTTCGCTGTTCATTAGACTTTTGAGAACCGACATATGATTTCTCAACTGACGTTATCCAGTCAGTCAAAGGTCATATACCCCGAAAGCCCTTCAAAAGTGCATTAAAAGGTTACTTAAAGGCAGCTTATACTACCTGGACTGTCCTAGCAATCCCAGCAGCAGTAGTCTCATTCAGGTTTCAGAATGCATGCGACTCCAAGACATCCCCAGGCTTCCTACCAGTCCCACTTAGCTTCATAAATGGCTGTGAACGTGGCAGAGGCCCAGCTCCAGCCTATAGACGAAGGCCAGGTCGAGGCTCTAGTCCGGCGCTTCTTCTCAGGCCATCAGTTCCCTGAACGCTGCTACTCCTACGTGGCTGAAATGGTCATAGACGAGGCTCCGGGCTCGGCTGAAGAGCTGCATGCAGTTCTCAAGGACTATTTCGCGGATGGATTTGCCATGCCTGAGAGCGAAACTCAGCGCACCGCAGGCCTGTTCTACGCCGAACTGCACCGACTCGGGTTGAAGCACGTGGAGAAGATGGACCGGATCGTGGCTGAAAAGATGGAAGAGTCCGTGGTAATCGGACAGGTGGGCATCAGCACTGAAACGTACATCGGCGAGTACATCGACCCCTTCCTCGGCATCAAAAGAGCCAACGTCAACTTCAACTCCACCGAAAAACAGTGGCTGAAGCCCAAAAAGGCAGCCGCGGAGGAGGCCAAAGCCAAACTCGAAGAGTTCAAAACCTACCGCAAGTCCTTCCCAATGCCGGTTCTCACCCACGCCCGAGGCGAAAGCCGCAGTCTCGACATCATGATAGAGCGCTTCACCCTGACAGTGGGCGGCAAAAACCTGCTGGACAGTGCCAGTCTGAAGATTACGTATGGACGGAAATACGGACTTGTGGGCAGAAACGGAATTGGGAAGACTTGCCTATTGGTGGCTATGGCGCTCCGCGAAATTGAGAAAATCCCCACTCATATCAGGATTCTGTATGTGGAGCAAGAGGTGATTGGCGAGGAAAAGACCGCTTTGGAGTCCCTACTCGAGACAGACCAAGAACGCACAGAGCTGCTGAAGAAGGAAAAGGAAGCGGCTGACGACAGTGAAAAGCTGGAAGCTATCTACCGCCGTTTGGACGAAATCGGCTCCAACGCAGCGCCCGGCAAAGCTGCAGCGATCCTTTCCGGCCTCGGCTTCACCAACGAAACGATGGCTGTGCCGACGAAAACCCTATCTGGAGGCTGGCTGATGCGAGTGGCTCTGGCCAGAGCGCTTTTTTCCGACCCGGAAATACTCCTTCTGGACGAACCCACGAATCACTTGGACATGGAAGCCACGATTTGGCTGGAGAACTTCTTGAAGAGCTACAGCCACACGCTCATTATCGTCTCTCATGCTCGCGACTTCATCAACAACGTGATCACTGATGTGATCCACTACGTGAATGAGAAGCTGAGTTACTACCGAGGCAATTACGATACCTTCGAACGGACCCGGGCGGATGTGTTCACTATGCAGAAGCGGCAGTTTGAGTCGCAACAAAGCCAAGTTGCGCATATGAAGAAGTTCATCGACCGGTTCCGCTGCAATGCAAAGCGGGCTTCCCTGGTCCAATCCCGCATAAAGGCTTTAAACCGGATGGATATTATTGACGAAGTGGTGGATGACCCGACCTGCGTCTTCATTTTCCCGCCTGTGGAGAAAATCAGTCCGCCGCTGCTGAGGATTGAGGAGGGAGCGTTTTCCTATGGGGAGAAACACATATTTTCGCAGGTGACGATGAATATTGACATGGGAACTCGGGTTGTGCTGTTGGGACAAAATGGCTCAGGCAAGTCCACTCTCTTGAAAGTGCTGGCCGGGGACATCCCCCTGACCGATGGCAACTTCTTTTCCAACCGTAGAATGCGAATCGGCCTATTCACACAGCAACACGTGGACCAGCTCGACCTGACCTGTTCTCCTCTCGAGCAAATGGCCAAGCTGTTCCCCTCTCAGATATCAGAAACACTGAGAGGTCACTTGGGTTCATTCGGAATCACAGGCAATATGGCACTTCGTCCTATGTACCTTCTTTCCGGTGGTCAGAAGTCCAGAGTAGCGCTGTCACTGATAGCCTTCCGCCAGCCTCATGTCCTGCTGTTGGACGAGCCTACCAACCACTTGGATTTGGATGCTGTCAATGCGCTCATTGTAGCGCTCAACGCCTATTCCGGGGGAGTAGTCGTCGTCAGTCACGACCAACACTTCGTTACATCCATCTGCGACGAGCTATTCGTTATCAAGAAGGGCAAGTTGAAGCAGTTCAAGGGCTCCTTTGAAGACTACAAACAATCGCTGCTCTAAGTAGCTAGGCAGTCTCTAAAGCACGTTAGGCGTGTGACTGCGCTGGTGACTCTCCAGCTGTTGTCTGTCCCTCGAGTCTTCCCTTACCTTCGCTCTCACTCGCTCTGCAGACCGGTTTTCAATGGATCTGCGGTTTTCCTCTTGGAAGGAACGGAGCTGGGACTGGCGTCTGCTGTCTCGCTGCTGGGCCTGCTGCTCTAGCAAGGCGCCGAGGGCTTGGTACTCTTTGCACTGGCGGATGTCACGCTTCCTTTCCTCTTTCTGCACGAGACGCCTTTGGACCTGCTGCACGCTGCCGACGTCCCATAGAGAGGAGTGCAGTTGGACTTTTTCAGCAGGGGAGCTGTATAGAGCAGTCCTGCGACTCTCGGCCAGCAGTGCCTGTTTGGTCTGTTTGGCCTGCAATCGCAGCTTTTCCACGTCCGCCAGTTTCTCCGCACTCTGCACGTTTTTGGCGGAAGGCTTGGTGGGCTTGCGCCACAAAATGCTCTGTCTGGGAGTCAACATCTTCCTTTTCAAACACTATGGCGACTGTTAGGCTGGCTCTTTCTGGACAATTCGATTCGGTCCTTTGGACTACGCTGTAAACTGTCTATCGTAGGCTGCTTAGGATAACGGACTTGGGTATGAGACAGGGAAATTCGAGAATGGGAACTGATTAGAGTGATTTAATGTCGATTTATGTTGCTGGAAATAGCTCTAAATACCCACCAGTCTCCTATTGGCCAAATGCAGGACCTATAATTCTATCTTCTCATACACAATGGAGTTTCGAGACTTGTCTGTGAGTGAAGGCAGTTACCTAAGCTGAAATGGCCTTGCTTTGATTAGTTCGACATGTTAATGCTAATTCTGACATATCTCGCATAGTCGATACTTCTATACAAATCTCTATATATCTTCACAGCCTGATTTGGATTTTAAAGTCTTCTTTGGGTCACAAATCCCATACAAGCCTGGACACAAGGTGAATAACACTGTTTTCAGTCAGTTGCAACTGCCCCACTGTCTCGAAGTCGCTCAATGTATGTCCCACGCATATCAGCCTTGCGTCCTGCGGAACTCCCTCATAGGTCGATAGGATTTCTCGTATGTCCTCGACCAACATAGTTGCATTGAGAGTGATAGGGAAGGACTGACCTGCTAGAGTCCTCACTTCTACAGTAAATCCAGCAGTAATTGGAGGACTTGGCCTCTTCTCTAAGACGAACTCTGGCTTCTGGTCTGTGACGCACTCAGCCACGATTGAATCATCCTCTAACTCAGAGCCACCGTATATCACTATCATCAGACTACTCCTAACCCCCAGTCTTCTACTGCAAATTCCCTTCAAATCTGCCACAGTTCTTTCACAAAACACTGTCGCTACCTTTGCCTTCCAGTGCACTAGAGCCAAACAGCCTCTCCGCTCACACAGTCCAGACACAAGTAGAAGGGTAGAGCCTTCCTCTACGCCCACAGACTGCAGGAGTTGGTCTGCACTCAGCTCTTTGCCTTGGAACAGCAGAACTTGGGGCTGTTTCTCTGTGCAGACATGGAAAACGCTTGCGACAGTGGAGCTCAGGGGGAGAGTCAGAGAGTAGGTGCGGCGGAGAGATTTGACGCGAAGGTTGATATATGCTGCAATGGTTATTAGGGATTCCCGCAGCTTTCTCATAGCTAGCGAACACAACACCCAATTAGTAAGGAAGGTGAATTACCAAAGCTCTATATACTCTGTAGCAGGATATCCCTGGTACAGCCTGCCAAGACTATAAAAATATGACCGAGCAGCGAGACCTGAGCTCCTACGGCCAACTCGACAAAGAGTCCCTCATCGAGAAAATCCTGCAGCTGCAGCAAACCCTGAGCGACCTCACCAGCCGAATCGACCAAGTCCGCAACGAAAACCTCGGTCTGAAGGGCGAAAACTCAGTCCTGAAAGAGTACATCAACAACTTGATGGTGAAGACTGGCAACCTACCTAGTCAGGGCAGCTAAGCTCGGCACATCCACTCTCTCGTTTGCCGCACCATGGTGGCCAGCGGCGGCAGCGAGCATCCGCAGAAAGGCCGCTGCCAGAGCTGGTCTTCTGCGACTTGTAGGAACTGCAGGAGGAACTCCAGGTTGGTGGAGCGGGTGACATTGCTTTGAGGGTGGCAGGGGTCGGGCAGGAAGAGGCAGGGCTCTTCAAAGGTAGGTCCTTCACTGCCCACTGCTGTCAAGTAGTCAAACTCGTGCAGGAAGTACTTGAAAAAGTCGATTAGACTGGCTGCGGGAGTGGCGGTGCGTCTGTGCTCCAATAGTCCAGCTATCATCAAGAGCAGGCCATAGGAGCCTAGTCCTCCCTTGAATGCCTCATTGGCTTCCCCATAGTGCAGTAGGAACTTGAGGGGGAGAAACACCTTGCGCAGTAATAGGTGCTTCCCCAGCAGAGCCTGACAGACCTGCGTGCACTTGAGTCCTCTATGAGAGGCTTCTTGGACAGTCAAGTCGACCTTAACGTCGTAAGTCGATAGAGTGAGTCTCAGCACTGGAATAACCGCTGTTGTAATAAGCCTTTGATCGTGGATTTGAGCCATTTTCCCCACTTTTTCATACAGCAATTCCAAAGTCGGTACGACTGCATATTGCGAGTCACAAATCACCAGGTCAATATCAGACGCTGGAAGGTGCAGTCCAGTGGCATAAGACCCATACACATGCACACTCGCCCCCGGCACCGTTTCCCTCACCAGTGTCTGCCAATACGCCACTACCTCTTCATGAGCTGCCCGCTTCATCACCTGCCACGCATCAACCTGTGCACAAAGGTCGTCCATATCGCGTTCTAAGGCGGATTCGAGTTCTTCCAGGGTGTAGATTTGAGGGGCGGTGGAAGGGAAGAGCAGGCTGGGTTGGGCTGTTTTTCGACTGTGGTCGTGACGGTTCTGCACCTTGCGCAGGTCTTCGCAGAGTGCAGAATGGCGAGATTGGAAGGCGGCGAGCTGCAGGTCGCGGGCAGCTCGCAGTGCAGATATGGAGTTAGTGAGCTGTTCCGCCTCCGCCTCCAAAGCATCTTGCCGCAGTCTCTCCGCCTTAATCGCTGCAATCACCTCCGCACAGGCTTCCTGCGCCTGCTCCAAGTCTCCACAGGTCTGCACTGCCTTGTCCACCACTTCCCCGTTTTCAGCGAGACTGGCCTCCGAAGCATCACTCCCCAGGATAGACAGTACTTCCGCCCCTGCGAAACTGCCCACTGTCAGTCCCTGCTTATTCCTGATGTTCACCTTGCCTCCGTGACGCAGTAGTTCTCGCACGCATTCCACGTGCTGGTTGACTGCCGCCAGGTGCAGAGGCGTGTTGCCGGCTTCATCAGCAGCGTTTACCAGTGCTTTGGCCTCCAGTAAATGGAAGAGGGAGGATAAGTACCCGCGCTCTGCTGCTTTGTGCACTTCCATGGCGCCCGTTTGGTCTCGCTGGTTCACTTCTGCGCCTTTGTCGATCAGCATCTTCACTACGTCTCCGTTGTCTCCGAAGTCGGACTCGAGTGCGTGATGCAGCACGCTCTTAAGAGCTGCATCTCTGTGCTTCACGTCTGCTCCCCTGCTGAGCAGCTCTTGCACGAGCTGGATTTGTCCCAGACGTGCAGCCTTCATGAGCAGAGAAACCCCTCCAGAGTCCTTAAAATTGGTGGCAGCGCCGTAGTTGATGAGCGTACTGATGCAGTCCAAGTGGTCAGAAGCACTCAAGCAGTGCAGCACTGCTCGGTGCAAGGCCTCATCCAGAGTACTCTGGCTGAATACTTCCTCTGAAAGCAAGGACGCGAGTTCCTCTATGCTGCCTGCGTCTGCCAGGGAGTACAGCTCTGTATCGCCCATTTAGAATAAGCTTCTAGCTATGCATACGCAGGGGAAGGGGTAGGATAGAGACATAGATCCGCTTGGCAGGCACTGGGCTGAATAATGGCTGAAGACGACTGGGAGGCGCTGGCAGACTCCTCGGAAGCTCTGGAAAAGGTGGTTTCCAGCAACCCCAACCTCCAAAAACACGCAGACGAGGACAAAGTCACCGAGCCAGAGCCAGTCCCAGTAGTGGTCTCGAAGCCAAAGCAGCCCAAGAAGGTAGTCGGCGAAGAGTTCGATAAGAAACAAAAGTCGAAAGCCAAGCCAACAGACCCTCTCCCTGCTGAACTCATTTCAGACAAAGTGCATAGACAGAAGTTGATCGAAGAGGCGGACCATGAACTCACTGATGAGCTGTTTGAGGATGTACCGAAGGTGTCTTTGGGGTCGGAGGAAACGTATCGACAGTATGCTGGGCAGGTGGCAGGACAGCTGGGTAGGGGTCCGCCCCACCGCATACCGGTTTTCCTCAAAGAACTGCTGCGCGGTGTGGCTTCGCACCTCACATCTCTGCACCTCACTGACGTCAACCAGACCCTCAGTGCACTAATAGCAGAAAAGCAGAAGCAGGAAAAAGGCCCCGAAAAGAAGAAAAAGACGAACACGAAAGTGTCTCTGAAGGGCGCAGGAAAGACCTCGCTAGCACAGGACTTCGGCGAAGGGGAGGACTTCGTGGACGAGGAGGACGAGTACGGCGACTTCATGTAGGCAGCTACAGTAGTTACAGTCGCTTACTCTGACCAATCATGCAGACAAAGGCAGCTTTTGACTACTGCAAACGGTTTTACCAAGCCATTGTAGCTGCATGGAGCTGTATAATGGCAGTCTATCAACGATTTACACCGCAGCGTGACCAGGCCTATGTGTCGCAAGGACTGAGGATACAGGCCTGGCAACTGCCTGGCCAGCGAAGTCCCAGGCAAGATACTAACTCCGATACCCAAATCGCTCGTATTGGCGAAGGACTCACTATACGGCTTAGGAGCAATCGAAGGAAACAGACTAGAAGGGCTGTTAGTGACTTGAGAGAGACGCCAGTGTCTGAGTTGTTGGAGCAAACGATAGTCAGCACAGGACCTATTATAAAGCCGAAAAGAGCGAAACAGCGGGTCAGGACTTCCTCCTTGCCCAAGTCTCCGGGACTTTATCTGGGCTGCGAGCACTTGAATGGACTCAGAAAGAGCAAAGCAGGCCTTCCCAGTATGCTCATGCTGCGGCTGGTAGCCAGGCCCAAGCGGTCTCTGCCCAGGCCTGAGCCTTGTCCTCGGCCCAAGTCCAGACTTATCACTTTGGACTGCCTGCCGCCTCCCTCTCCACAGCACCAGTACTCCAAGCGGCAGAGACATCAGTCTGAAACTCCGCTCACTGCCACTTCTCCTGTCAAGCGCTCTTCTCCTTCAGACCTGGACCGAGTGTACTCTCATCCCATTTCTCCGCACCGAGCCGTCCACTCCGTCCTTCACCCCCGAGAAAGCGACGACTACGACCCTGACTACGAGTTCTCCATGCAATCTTACTACCTTCCCTAGCTACTAGGCCCTTCCCTGCGCTCAGACTTGCAGGCCTTCCTCGGCCTGGGCTCAGTATGAAACCACAACGCCTTCTTCGACTTGCACTCCGGGTCCATAGACCTACACACCCGTGCAGGCAGACAGGTCTCAGCCGCCACAGCTTCAGGTCCTTTGGTGGTGATAATGTTGGTGACATGGTCTTTCATTCGCATCATGAAGTGGAGGTGGTCCCAGTCGAAGTCGCGAATGAACCGCTCAGGATTGTCGAGGCGGTACTCGTCGAGTGCGTTGGTGGCTGCAGGGCCGAGGAGTAGGTAAAGCTGCATGCGACGTTTGTCTATGTCCATTATAAAGCGATGGTAGGGGTGACAGGGTTAGGGTGCTTCCGACAGTCATAGGACGTGTTGGGATTTATGCATATGTGAGAAACGCTTAAAGTGTGTTTAAAGTTACTGGTAAAAGACTATAGGAAACGACTTTTTGAGGACTTTTACCAGTACTAAAGATACAAAACAGTACCAATTTCCCTACTCCAATGCCCTGTTCCCAACTAGCATGCAAACTTCACACATCCAAACTATCTATATTGATCCTATACTAGACCTATTCCATGTTGTCTTCCTCCTCAGAGTAATGCTCCCCTCCTCTCAGCTGATTATCAGGCTGCTCACTCACAGGCTCATCCGCATTCATACTGTCGCAATCCGCAGTGATAGCGAACCGCAACTGCCGCTTCATGACTTCTTTGGAGGAGTAATTGGGCAGTTCCAGGTTAAAGAAGCAAGTATCAGCCTTGGGCAAGCGACCGTCCACATTCCCTTCCATCATTGAAGGCTTCAGCATTAGGCGAGTGCTAGTCCTCTCGAACTCCTCGTCGTTGCCTGGGAGCCGGTCCTGTCCCCACGAGAACTTAATGAAGCGCAAGCGTTCATCTGCACTGAACTCAGTCACGATTTCCCAAAACCACTGAACTCGGGGAGAGGTTTCTTCCAGTCCTCCACTCAGCCTGGTATGACGCTTTAGCAGCTCCAGGTCTACGAGGGGTTTGCCGCACACCCAGTTTTCCAGCTGCTTCCAGGTCACCAGGTTGAGCATCCCGGAAGGCACTAGGCGAGACAGTCCTCTGCGCATAGCTTCGCACTGCTTCTGGCTTTCTTGGAACCGACACTGCAGCAACTTCTCCAAAAACTCAGCTTTGTTCTCATACGTGACCGGTATAAACCGTCCATTCGCCTTCAAATCGACGATTGTTTCATCCGATAACCTCGCACAAAAGTTCTCAAACGACTCTTCAAAAAGGTCCAATCCTGCAGACTCCACCAGTTTCATCATTTCACAAGCCGGGTAATCAATACTTTGCAAGTCTTCAAATCGCAAGTTCTGTCCTACCAGCGGCTTCCATAGGAAGGAAGGCAGGTCCAGGATTAGCCGGGTGCCAGTGCGCACACAGCAGCCCATCAGCACGCCTAGGAACTCGAAAAGCTGAAGTTGCTGGGCGGAGGTGGTGGAGGGAACTATCACAAATCGGTCCCGGGCGGTGCCTAGTCGCTCTTTGTTGTTGACTGAGGGACAAAAGAGGCCTAAAGTGCGGTCGTTTTGCAAATCTCGGGAAATATCAGCGAAGAATTGGCGATACGGGCCTGCCTCTCCTACCACTAATTCGCCCTTAAAGACCACTTGAAAGGCAATAAACGGATCCGCGCCTCTCGGCTTGGGAATGCGGAAAAGCGCAGGGTTGAAGTCCCTCATCTGCTCAAAAGCCTTTAAGAAAACTGAGTCTTTCTTCACATCTTTCTGCAGTTTGAGTCTTTCAAGTACCACTTTCGGCGGGTTTTCACGAGGAAGTGCTGTTTTTTCAAACACTCTTTGCTGCATTTCGACCTTGATCGGCAGCATTATCAATCCTCGAATCTCTGATATAGCGCTCGAAGTCGACAAAGTCAACGATCCTCTCGGCAGTAACTGATGCTGCTGTAGATTCAGCAGTCCAATTGCTTCCGACAGGTTATAGTTGAACAGCTTCAGTAAAGCCCAGTGAAAGCGCAGCTCTCGCAGGCGGATTCCTATCAATTCCGGGTACTGCGTGACCAGTATATCCGCCACATTTATGCTTTTCCCGGACACAGAAGAGAGTCTGGAAGTCTCCGGAAAGCGTAGGAATTGCGGGGGAATGTATAGGACTGCCCGGGTTTCTTGACACATGTCGTATTCCACTGCTAGCATCAGTTGCTCCAAACGCTTCAAAGAGAGTTGTTCCTGTCCTGCACCCAGGGCTGACTCCAGCCATAGGTCGATTCCGGCCTCTTCCAGACGCTTCATAGTGGCGTAAGCGCTGCTTTCGATGGCTGATCTGAACTGCTGTTTGAGGTCTGTTCCCTGAGCGGAGGCGAATAAAGGGGAAAAGTCGTTCCCAGGCTGTTCGAGTTTGGAGACTATTGGAGGCCGGAGCTTGCCTTCAGAGTCGAGAAGCCGTTGCTTTAAAGCTTTGTTCAGTATGTCCTCGTCTTCAGCTGTCATTCTAGTCACTGCACATTTGACCTCCTCGTCTCCTGAGAAGGCAGCTTCTAGAGCTGATAGGAATTCTTTGAGCGCTGCTTCTGCATTAGCTTTAAGCTTCATCTGCACCTCCGCCACATTGGTGTGCGGCACATCCGCCTGCTTCGGCACTTCCACAGGCCTCACGACTCTCGGAGCGCCGCAGGCCTCACACTCGTTGAGAGCATTAGGGTTCTGCAGGGTGCAGGCAGGGCACTCCCACACTTCAGGCTCCTTCACTTCTTCGGCCTGCTCTTCCTTCTTTTCCTCTTCTTCGAAAGTCGTTTCTTGGTAGTAAGCCAGACTAAGTCCGTCAGTAATGAGCACTGCAGTGTGTTCGTCTAGGACCATCACGTCACTTTCCAAGTCCACAATCCTCACCTTGTTCGCACTGGCGATTGCCGCCACTGTGGACTGCAAAGTGTCAATTGGCTTCGCTATGTTCCTTAGCACGTATACATTCTGCCATTGGTTGTAGGCCAAAGCCTCCTGCAGCAACGCTTTAATATCCTCTCGCAATGGTCCTTCACTACGGAAATAATTGAGGAAACACATCGTTTTAATCATAGCCTCGACCCACTCCGGCACTGCCAGCTTGGGCGCAGGCGCAGGAGCGAAGTAATCCCAGGGCAGCATAGTAGTGGCTAGGAACTCCACAGCATCTTGTAAGTAGGAAGAAAAGAGAGTGTCAGACCCTTTGAATTCGTTGTCTCGCAGGGTTTTTACCTCGTCTACGAGGCCTTGCAGCCAGGAGTCTTGCACGCCCATGCCTTCGAAGTGGGGGATGACACTGTGGCTTTCACAGTGGATGTAGCGGAGACGTCTCATTACACGTGTGAGTAGTCGGAAAAGCTGCTGGCGGATAGGCGCAGGCGCCTTCGAGGTATTGAGCACATAGATAACCGCATAGTTCAGACTATGAATTTGCTGCATGCCCTCCGCAGTCGGCTTCCTCGCAATGACCGCAGTGAGCGCCTCCGTGAGCCAAGTGAGCGCAGTCCAGTTCCACGGCAGCAGACACACCTCACAGGCCAGAGTAGTCGTTCCCTCCTGTGCTTGGTTATACACAGAGCAAGTAGCGTCTAGAAAGGTGCTGTAGGCGCACCACACCTGTCCCTGCTTGAACACCACAGGAGCTAAAGTGCCTCGACCTGTCTTGCCGGCCTTCAGCTCTAGTAGCAGTTCCTCACCTGCGGCGTCAGCGAAGAACTGAAGCTTGGAGTTGCCGCACAGGAAGGCAGCTTTTTGGAAGGAAACGATGACTCCGCAGTTGTGGTTGCTGCCGAAGTGGAGGGGGAAGCACTTCTTGTCGTTGCCGCTTTCAGTCACTATGGACTGCGGCGTGATTTGGACGCTTTGAATAGGTCCGGAAATTAGCTTGGACAGTTCTGCGATATCGATGCAGCGCTTCTGGCTGGTTAGCTGGTCCCCCAGCTCATGCCAGGCGCCTACAGTCCAGTCCAGCAGTGCATCTCTCTCCTGACATCTCTCTTGCGCCTGCAATTGGGCCAACTGCGCCTCCAGCCACGCTAAACTCCGCTCATTTGCCGTCCTCAACTGCGGCTCATGCACGTAGTTACTGACACTAAAGGTCTCTGGAGACTTGTAGTGGCAGGGGAAGAAGTAGTCGTGTCTCGTGTTCAGCCAGCCTTCCACGGAGTCCTCTGTGAGTTCTTCCCACACCAGCCACTTCGCAATGTCCACAATGCTGATGTAGGGAGTCAAGGTGCTGATGCTGGCCTGGCTCAGACACTGCAGCAGGGTTTGGCGGGCGTATATACTGCGGATGGCCTGGGAACACTCAGAATAGCGCTTGTGAAGGGAGTCGTATTGGTGGGCGTTGGAAGGCAGGGGCGGGGTTCGGTCAGGGAAAAACAGAGACGACACAGGCACCCACAGCTGAGTAATTTCCAACTGCTCCACATCCACTATTTCTATCAGCACCAAGTTCGCCCTGAGGTCCACCACCCGTATCACCGCCGGCACCTCACTCACCCCCTGCCACTGGTACCTCCTCAGCAGTGAACTTTCCAAGTGAGCCAAGCTCTTACTCTTCAACTTCGTGATTACCCACGACCCAACGACACACTCATCAATAGTGACAGCGGACCAGTCGTGGTTCATATCAGGCAAAATTACCCCGGAAGGCAGTTTATTGTCGCAAAGGACCATAGCGATTTCGATGGCTTTGGCTTGGTCGCCGAGACGTAGTGGCTGGCGGAGCTGTTCGAAGAAATACTCCATTTCGTAGGTTTTGAAGGAAGACCGGACGAAGTCTTGAATGCGCGGAATTATGCACTTCTCCCAATATTTGAGCATTTTCAGCGATATATCGGACCGACGACTGCTTCGGTTCTCAGGCAGACTACTGATATAGGAACTCGAAGGCAGCGTATAGGCCATTAGTCCAGTTTCAGCTGCATCTCCTTCCTGTCCACTGAGGAAGTCCATCTGCGCTTCAGGCTTTGTCGGCATAGAGACTAGGGAGTAGTTGGGGTCCTGATGCTCGATTAGCTGTTCCCACAGCAGCGCATGCATTTCCTCCCAAGCAGTCGGCGTTTTATCAATCGGGCAGTCTGCAGACATAGCGACTAGTTGATTTACGAACTGGGAGCTGAGTGCAGGGTCTTGCCGGCTCAGCCACTCACTCCAATTGAGTGCGGAACAGGCTTTGAGGAGGTGGGATTTGAGTGCGGAGGAGCCCTTCATAGACACCACTGCTTCAGCTAATAGGTCGTGGGTGACGCTCAGGTCTGTCGGGTCAAGTTGGCGAGAGGCGAATTTGACCTCTTTGAGAGGGAGAGACTGGGGAGTGGCGTGCGGGTCGTTGGGGAATATGAGAGTGACGTTCTTCATTCCACTCACAGAGCCGCCTTGCAGGACAATCGCTGTTTCCTGTGCATTGCTGCGCTCCACTGCAACCAGGGACCCGGGACGCACGTAGTCACTCCACCCTCCGGCAGTCACTAGCGCTCCAATTACCTGCATTTGCCGCTCAGAACTCATAGCTTCCCAGTCCTTCACCCCGGCTATTGCCTCTCTCACAGACTCTTGTATATACTTGCTCCAACGCTCTGCTTGCAGCAGGTCCTTTATTAAGCGAATAATTTGATTTATGCAGATTGAAAAGGCGGCACCGGCTTGAACTGTGCGACTCAATAGTGGGTGCGAGTAGGCCCCTGTGATATCAGTGGACAAGCGGTCCATCACTCTCTGAGCAGACAGAGTGGACCCACTTTCCAGCACATATTCGAGCTTTTGGACTATCTGAGAGTCCACAAGCGAGCATAGGACTAATCTCTTGGCTTTCACGACCTCAGTGGAAACTGCTTCTCCCGGCTGCTTTGCATAGGGATTCGCAGGCAATATTGGTAGTTTTGTCTTGCTGTCGACCAACAACTGTTGTTGAATTTGGTAAATCAGTGCAACTAGTTCCATGGCCTTAGCACGAGGCATAGGCTCCAACACAGCCGCCGCTCCCTTCAAACTCAGGTTCCCTGCGATAGTTTGGCTGTCTCGAAGTATCTGTCGCAGTCGTTTGAAGAAGAGTCGTTCGTTGGATTTGCGAGTTTTTTCGCCTTCTTCGTCCTCGGCTTTTACCTCTTCAAGTGCTTTTAAGCGCTCTTCGAGCAGTTTTTCGAGTTTGCTGAGAGTGGCGCAAGATGTGTTATTAGAGGGCTTTTTGGCCACTGGTCGTCTGCCAGTGGCTCTACGGGCGGATGGTCTCCTCCCCCCTCTGCCCCTGTTCCATCCTCCTCTTTCCTGTCCCAAAATGTACTGATAGTACTGCTCCACTGGGAAGTCCCCAGACCTGAGCTGCTCAGGCATAAAGTCCATAAAGGCCTGCTCGCCCAGCCACTCCTCCAAGAACTGTTCCGACTCGTGCACTAACTCTTCCTCTTTGCTCTCCTCAGTCAGTCTGCCCTGCAAGTACTGGTACTTGTTTTCCCACTCCAGAAGTACTGGCAACAAAAACCCGAGGTCCTCGTCGTTGTTGGAATGAAGCACGACGGAAAACTGCTTGTCGTCGCTCAGGCAAGGCTGGCAGTCTGCTTTGAGGACATACTTGCCTAAGACTTGGAAGAGACTAGGGACGACATCCTGAGGAAAGACGGAAGGGTTGAGGATCGGCCAGATTTCACAGGCAATGCGGATACTGAGTCGCATGATAATGGGGGAAATGCTGGTTTCAATGAGGACGAGCAGAGTCTTGGCGAGGCGAACAAGTGTGGAGTCGCCTTCCTTATGTGGCGCTCCTAGCAGCAACTCATACAGCAGCGACAGCATTATTTCGTTCCTCTGTATATACTCCGCTGCATCTCCCTGAGTGTTCTTCTCCAGACATTCCAAGAAAGTCGTAATTAGCAGCGACAGCAACTCCCGCTTCCTCAGTACACTTAGATAAGAAGCGCCCTGACAAGCCTCCACCAAGGAGTAATACAGCAACTTGCAGGCCGCCACCACATTGCTCGCCAACTTGCTTTGCTGGGAACTGCACGCCTGCAGCAGCACTTCCGTCAGCTGGCTGAGAGTCACATCCAGACTTTCCAGCGAGTCTAAGATGTAGTCTCTAAGTTTGGAGTGGGCGAGGAGACTGTTGGCGTTGGTGAAGATTATCCCCAGGGTGCGCAAATGCTGGTTCTGCAGGCCTTCTGTTACGAATAGTTGGGATTTCGCGTGTTTGCTGGATATGCGGGGAGGCTTGGATTTGCAGTCCTTGTAGCTGGCGAAGGTTGTCATCATCATTGTCATTAGCTCTTTGAAGATACGGCCTGCCTGTGTATTCAGGTGGGAGGACATTATTTGGCCGCAGCACTCCACGCCGCTGAATACAGACTCGCAGGGGAGCAGGTTCAGACACATTTTGGCTGCCGGAGTGTCTCTCAGCGCCTCATAAAACCTATTCATGAGCTGCAGTCCCACCACTCTCTTCGCTGCACACTGCGTCTGTAGCATTGCCTCTCTCTCCAACATCGACCAATCAAAGTCCTCGCACGTGAACTTCACAATGGCTTTGAGCGGCGAAGCCAAGGGCGAGGTCAGGTCTTCCTCAGGCTGAGAAGGCAGCTGCCACTGCTTCCACTTCTTATAGGAATCCACCCAATTCCGCATAGCTTCGATCTTTTGGGCTGAATCCGGAGTAGCGGTAGAGACTGCCCGGGTGAGGGTCGGGACCTCCATATCTTCTTCGAGTTCCTCAGCTGACTGGAAAGCTGGATTCGGCTTGAACTTGAGCAGGACTAAAAGCCGGGTCAGCACGTGATTCGCGACGATCCAATAAGGACTTTTATCCTCTTCGTGTGAACTGGAGTAGCACAGCTCGAAAACGGCCTTCAGTCCTTCCTTCGCATCCGCAGTGGCGACCCCGAACCGCAGGCAGATTTCCCGAGTCCGCTCCTCGTTCCCTATGAACCGCTCCAAAAAGAGGTCCCGCATTGCAGTTTGGTCCTCTGCCGTTAGTTCGATTATAGGCTCTGGGAGGGGCAGGACTTCGGGTGCTTCCTTCTTTTTGGGCTTTTTCGGCACTTTGGACATGAAGAGACGCTTTGATTTGAGTTTTTTGGAACTCGCCTTGGCTTCCAGCTTTCGGGAGGATTTAAGTTCTTCAGGGAAACGCTTGGGGACAGTTTTGACTTCTTCTTTTGGCAGTTCAGCTTGATGCTGGGCCAAGACTTGCGCCTTTTTCGCCTTTAGACGTCTTTGTCTGTCCTCCCACACATCAAGCATCACTTGTTGCTTCTCCCTTTCACTCTGCAGTCTCCCCAGCATCCACGCAATTACCTCGTTCACCTTCTTTCCACAAGCTTTGAGTTGCTCCTTCACGTATCTCTCATCATGCGTCAACTGTCTATCCGCAGGGTTGGTAGTGACCCAGTCAGTCAAGGCATGCAGTTGACAGGTGTGGTGCAGCATGGCATAGAGCGCTAGGGACTCCGCAGAGCGCCATAACTCTTGTAGGTCTTTGGAGAAGCTGGGACGGAGCTTTTCAGCTCGGTAGTTCATAGGCGCAGGACAGACTTCTCGCATGCGTTCAGTGATAGCGACTATAGGACTGGTGCCAGTCAGAATGGCTTGCAGGTGGGTTTGAGTGTCTGAGGGGAGTGAGGGAAGCAGGTCTTTCCAAGTATTCACCTTTGCAGAAACCTGCGGAAGGCCGATTTCTCGAAGTTCGGCCCAGCCGCCCTGGACTACTAAGCAGTCATCGTAAGGATTGCAGCTCAACCCTCCACTGAATAAGTGCCACTTCAGTATGCTGCTTTCCTCCATGCCCTCCTTCTCAGCCAGTCTTTGCACCATGGAGGACACTCCAAAGCTCATACCGTTGAGGAGCTGCACCCACTGGCCAACCTGCGCTTCTCCGCCAAATCTGAGCGCTAGACGGTTATAAAGGGAAGTTTTGGAGGAGTCGCTGAGGTGCAGTTGAGGCTCTCCAAATACCGGCTTCACCTTCAACTTGAACCCCCAGCGATTGGAAGAAGCTTCCTCCCTCGGCTGACTCGAAGCATTAAACTCAATATGAAGCGAACTGCCCTGCAGTACCAACGGTCCTGAGAAACTCAACTTGCCTGACAACTTGAAGTACGGCGCCAGCACCTCCCCACTGTAATTGTTCAAATGTCCAGGAGTGGTTTCCAGACTTGAGACCAGGAGGTAGTCCACGTGGTTGTCACTTTGGCTGCGAGGGTCAAGCTCCACATATATGGCCAAAGCACCTGGGAAAGTCAGGTTTTCGTTGATTTGCTGTTTTCCGCGTTGGTACGGATGGGTAGTTTCGAAGGTTCGTTCATAGGTGGAGTCCGCTCCTACTGAGTAGTTCTGGTGCAGAGTGGACAGGACCTCCCCTTCACTAGTGGAAAACAGGCCTTTCACTGACTGAATCAGGTCAATCACTCGCTGCACGAGTTCAGGCAAGGGCTGGTCCACTGCAGCCGCCTTGTCCGCGAAATGCGAAGCAAGCAAAAGCGCGTTCTTCATCTGCAGCAGCCATTTCGCATGCAGCGAACTAGTGCGGGCGCCTTCAGTCCTGTAAAAGCCCTCCAGCGTCCTTTGCAGCACACCCATAATCCGCACCACCAGGCCACTTTGCACATTCCTCTGCACTGCTTCGTCCTTTATGTCTACCAAGTAGGTGTGCGCAGCTCTTGCTAGGAAGCAAAAGAGGCTGAATACGGCTGGGGTTTCGGGTGAAGAGGGTTCGTCTACGGTGCGGAGCAAGGCTTGTTCCAGGCATTTCCACAGCTTTTCCGCGGCTTCAGAGTGCTCTTCGCTGATTTCGCCCGCTTTGGTGTCCGTTAGCAGCAATTTCCCGAAATTCGGCTTACGGTCCACAGTCACGGATTCGTCGTATTCAAAAGAGACCTTGGCAGCCTGGCTGAGGTGGCTTTCATTTCCCTGCTTGTCCACTAGTATGCTATACACATGAGTAAAGCCAGTGAAATAGCCCGCTTCCGGCAGCAGCGACTGCGGTCCCGAGCAGTACCTCAGAAACCAACACAGAAGTGGCGAAATCCCCGGCTTGAAGGTCGCCGCAAAGCTCAGACTTGTATGTTCAGACTTGACCAAGGCGAGGAAAGAGTCCTTTCGCTGCAGAACCATAGGCGTATGCAGTAGGGCTGAAGCCTGCATCACTGCCACTAGCCAGCGGAGCTGAACAAGCGGCTCCGCACACCACATCCTCCACCCGTGAATTAGGATTTTCCAGCAGATGTCGCGGATACTGTCGTCTCGCTCCTTCGTGAGGATGTCTTCCAGCAGGCCGAGCATCGTTGAGAAGCAGGGAAGCGGCGAAGTCAGGTTGCCTGCGTGCAGCACCCAGAGCAATATGTGAGTCAGCAGGCTGGAAAACAGCGGAGAATTGGCTGCTTTCGCATCCAGTGCCCAGTTGAGGAGAGTCTCGAGGCCGTAGGGAGTCCCTTCTACCAGCATAATTGTATCCTTGCCGTCCTCAATAGTAACCTGCGGTACATCAGTGGCCAGCGCCATCGCCTCCGGCTTGCTCTTCCCAGCTTCTTTCAAGTAAAACACTGGCGAACTGCGCTTCGCTCCGAACAAGTCCGCCTTCTTTTCCTCATTCGCAGGCTTTTTCTTCTTCTTCTCCTCAGGCAAAGCAGTCAAGTGCAGTTTCTGCAGGATGTACCTGTACTCCACCTTGTGCATTCGCTCGACTCGTTGGTACAGTTTCTCCACTATCTTTGCAATTCTCTTGGACTGGTCTTCTTCCGAAGTGGCTCGCAGTAGCTTGTTATGCCTCATTATGGAGTTGCGGTAGAGAGTCGTCCAGCAGCGCCACTTCCAGGGTAAGTCGAATTTCTTAAGTTCGTAGCTTTCAATTAACTCCAGCATTGCTCCTATGAAGGTAACCACGGGGTCTGCAGTTTCTGGCACTCTGCGGAATAGGCCTGCAAGGGTCGAGCCATACTGGGGCAGGTCAGCGAATACATTGAAGTAAACGCCGTAGGTCCAATTGAGTAAGCAGGAGTAGAAGCGCCGGGCGTAGGGGTCGAAGCAGCAGACAGACTCCAAAATCGCGTATTTCTCACATTCTCGGTTAGCGATATGAGTGCCTTTGAGAGGATAAGGCCGCTGCTGGCCTTCCTTCCGCTCGACTTTCACAGGAGCGAACAAGTCCTTCCCCTCGAATAGCATAGAGGAGTCAGCGGCGGCTTGATGGGGAGTGTTGGGCAGGACGTGTGCATCTGGCTCCAGCTCTTTCACGGCTTCAGGACTGGTGGAGAATATCTTGGCGGTTGCACTGGCGCCGTCTGGGTTCACAGTGTACACTGTCACTTCCTTCCCGTCTGTGGTCCAAATGCTCCTTGCGACTGCCTCGGGAGACAGTACGGAGTCTCCCTTCACTGTGACTTCGGGCTTCATCATCTTGCCAGTGCTCATAGTCAGCACATCCGCCTGGCACAAGAGAGTGGAGCACAGCGGCATCACTATCTTCTTCCCCCGCTCATTATCTCCGTTTTCCACCAGCCACTGCACCGCACTCTGAATGTCATTCTGACTGATGTTGAGTGCGCGCTGGCACTCTGCAAGTGTGAAGTACCCTGCAAAGCTGCTGTATATTTCCTTCGTTAGTTCGTCTGGTTCCGTTTCGAAGGCCTTGTTGGAAGACTGAAGCTGCCCAACGTCGAATTTCACGAGTAAAAATTCGCACAATTTGGGTTCCTTTTTCTCTTCTTCCCGTTTCTTCTTCTTGCTTTCTTCTCGTTTTTCCTTCTTTTCCTCCTCGGGCGGGGGCTCAGGCGGCTTCTGGTTGGCCGGAGGGTTGGGGACGGGCGCAGGCGATATCTTCATTCCCACGACATAGAGGTGTTCCTTGTCAGTAATGAAGGGGAAGTTCTTGTTGAAGGAGAGCTGGGCCGGGGAGCCGAAGAGCTCGGGACAGTAGAGCTGCAGCAGGCCTTCGTGCTTGAAAGTGTGAGGGCAGATCACTGAAATCAGACCTGTTTCTCTGGAACTGCTCCGCAGGTACAGCTTGCCCTTGCAGTACACCCATGCCCCGTCCTCAGGTCTCTCCAAAGCTGCGAATAGGTACACTTTCCCACTAATGGTTCCCTGCTCCCCTGTGCCGATTTTGAACATTCCCCCGTTCTGACACCCGACAAACAGATATAAGAACTCCCCATCCGAGGCAATAGAGGTGTTCCAGCCAGTCTGACTTTTGTGGAACATGGAGTGGTGCGCCACAGAGAACCGCCCTAGAATCGAACTGATACGGACATAGTGCAGCGACCGTTCTCGCAGGACCAAATCTTGCAGGAAGTCCACATGTGGCTGGATAGTTACTTTCAAACTGTCCAAAGCCGTGGGAGTGAGTGAGTGCGAGCGACTGTAGAGCCAGAACTCGTGCAGAGCGCGACAGAGACGAGATCCACTGCCAGAGAGGAAGCTCAGGAGGAATAAGACCTTGAAGGCTTCGAGTGCCTGCTGCTCTTCTTCGCAGGTTTTCGCGAATTGGAAGGCTTTGTCCTGAAAAGTGAAGGTGAGGTCGAAAGGTTCGAGCCAAAGCGCAGCCGGGTGCATAGCTTGCAGCCTAGCGAGCAGTTCAGGCAGAGAGTAGGGCCAAGAGGTAGAGGGCTCTGTGCCGGGCAGAGTGTCGAAGACGAAGGGACGAGTGGTCAAGTCGCGCAGTCCTTCCGGGAACTCCTTGATTTCCGCTCTGGGCAGAGGCTGGAACTTCGCATAGGCGGCATCAGTCAGGATTTTATAGTAAGTGGAAGCCACGCGGCCATAGTAGCCTGCCAGTTCCGACCGGACGCTCTGCGCCATGCGGTTAGCCTTGCCTTTCCAAGCGTTTACAGAGTGCTGTTTGATGGCTTTGAAAGCCACTGGGTCGAACTCCACCAAACTCAAGTACTTGTCCAAAGGCGCAGTCTGCGGTTCATCTTTGGCCTGCAGCTCTGGCTGTCTCAGGGTAGCATTGAGCTTAAAGGAACTCAGAAACGCCCAGTCCGGGTCCTCCGCAGCGTTCTTCTCACTGTAATAGAAGGGCTCGTCCATGCCTGGGTCCCAGTACATAGCCATTATAGCACCACTAACTACTCCCAGCCCTGTAGGTTCTCGCGCTCGATCAGTTCCGACGTGCGCTGCACAATGCGTGCATACAGTCGAGTGGGGGACTCGTTGAGACCCTTTCTGACCATCGTAGGGAGGCGTCGGACTGGGATCGGACTGCGGGGGAGCTTGGTAGGGGTGTGGGTGGGACGGCTGTGGGAAATAGAGCGTGCAGCGAAACTGGAAGAGGCGTAGATGGCATTGCGACGCTGTGGCGGGACTCGTTCGAGGGATAAAGACCGAGGCATGGAGCGAGGACCAGGGTCTAAGTCACTGCTATCTGCAGTTTTGGTGGTCAGTTGAGCAGCAATGGACACTCTTCTGACTTTCAACGGTGTCCTCCCGTCCCTAGGTCTCAGTCTAGCTTCCGGATAGCGACTGGAGTGGACGTTTAAACTGCCACTTTTCGCCTTTTCCAAGGTAATTGACTCAATTGCGAGCGGAGCCCCAGTGACTCTCAAGTCCCAAGCCAGTGCTTTCCAGTTCCTTTTGAGCCCTGCAGCTCCTGTGAACAGCGCAGCTTTGGCGTGAAAGTTCTCCAACGCCCTGGTGAGAGGCAGCGGACTGTGGCGTGTTCCAATAGGCCGCAGGCCCAGGGTATTGGTGGAGCTTGTGAGTACGCCAAAGGGTCTGAGAGAGCGACTGTTAGAGTCGTATCCGTCCATATTAGCTGGGTCAATAGTCCCATATCGAAAAGCGGGGTGGACTGATGAGGTAATTGAGCCTTTGGGGTTTCGCTAGGGGGACTTATAGCTATTGGAAGGGATTGATGTCAGTGCAGCTGGGTTTCAACCATGTGAGTCCCAGCAACACCCGCAGTTATCTTTAAATGGCCGCCTTCCCTGGAGCTCAGCCGCCTGCTGCCTCCATCCCTGCCAACTTCCCAGGAGTCGACCCAGCTGCCTCCTCCGTCCCTGCTTATTTGCCTGCCGCCCGGGCAACTACAGGGCCTGCTTTCCCTGCAGCACGCCCCTCTCCCTTCCAAGCCAGCTTCCCTGCCTCGCAGTCTGGCTTGGCCAGTCAAGTCACTTTTCCTGGGGCGCAGGCTTTCAATCCGCCCTTTCCTGCAGCACAGACTTCCCTTTCTGCCAATTTCGCGGGAACGTTGCCTGCGGCCACTCCGCCTCCAAACGCTCTCCCTGGAGCCGAGCCCACTGCGCAAGACCCTGCCTTCATCCGCAACCCTGCTCTCCTAGGTCCGCCGCCCTTAGTGCAGATCTACCCTCCGATAATCAGGCCTACGCTGGATCTGTACATCGAAGAAACGCACTATATCGTAAGGCTTACCCAGCGACCACTTGAAGTGGGCGGACTTTTCGGCACTGCCTTACTGCCACTGAACAAACCTGCGATATTGAGAGGAGAGGCTGCACTGATGGCAGGCAGTCCGCAGACTTCTTCCCTGGACGTAAGTCCTATCTAGTACCGTGGGGATGGCATCTACACGTCCTCGATCCTGCCCGAAACCTCAGATGTGCAGAAGCAGGAACAGCGGGCTTTGAGGCAAAAGCAGGTGCAGTATCTGAATAAAAGCAACTGGAAACTGAGGGTGAATTCGGACGTTACGACTCACACTATGTCCCGCCCTGTGGACATTTCCTTGGAACGCAACCCTGCTTTGGACGTCAAGACCAATTCCGCTGTGTTCTCAGATCGCTTGAATGCCACCAAAACCAGGTACTACCGGCTGGATATAAACATCGGGAAGTTGAAGTTCAAGGACCACCCGTTATACATACAAGAGGACTACCTGGCCGCCCAGCTCACCCAGCGTTTCTACGAGTACGAAAAAAGGGTCAGTTTGTGCCTAGTCGACCACCTCACAGACCGACTGAGTGTCCTCACCCGGGAAGTCCAGCACCGAGAAGAGGAAATGAGAGTGTCCGCCCCAAGCACAGTGCAGCAGTCCAAACTCCGAGCTCTTCAGTCTGACCTGGACCACATCCGACATCAGCGGGAGGACGTGGAGACGAAGCTGAGGACTGAGAAGGCGGATATACAGAAGATGGCGGAGGAGCTGTATCAGCTGTGGGGAGAGTTGAAGGGACAGAGACTGACTCAAGGGTTTACCAGTTCCCCAGTGAAGTTCGCAGTAAGGGAGTTCACAGAGCCGGGGAGAGAGACTGAATACGACTTCTTCCTGACTGGGTTGGAACCTACAGCTGAGAACTCGGAAATCATCCACCTGCCTGCATCTGAAATCACCCGGAGACGCTCAGTCCAGACCTCTAGAATCTGTGTGCGGATCCTTATCAACGGCGCCTATGTCGCCCGCACTCAGAAGCTCTTCCTGAAATGGCCGCAGTTCGAAGTGCAGTTCGCAGAGCGGTTTCAAATCCACATGTTCAGCCGCGCCACCTCCATCCAGCTGCAGGTGTGCACAGGCTTCCGCTGGCTGAAGACCCTGGCAATAGTGAATATCCCGCCTCCTGGTCTGAACGTTCATGCAATGACCAGTGCTGCTTTGCTACTCGACGAAGTCGGCTTTCAGGACGTTGGAATGATCACTCCTGATTGGGGGAAAGGGGAGAGACACATATGTGGACTTATCACTGTGAAGTCGGAGTGGGTGGGGCAGAGTCAGAAAATGCCGCCTATTCGATTCCAGGACTTGGCTTGGCTGAAGGCGAAGGAAATCAGCACGACTGAAAGCGAATTGGCGGATTTCCTGCATATGGACGCCAACGACCCTCGGAACAAGGCTTTGCTGGACTACCTCAGACGCAGGAGGTCAATTGCACTCGAGGACTTGCTGGCCAAGGATACCATGTTTCCGCATTTCCGCTTTAAGTCGCTAAGGCAAGTACTGCTAAAGGAGCGATTTCGCTCGAATGAACTGGTCAAATACGCAATTCCGCTGCTAGAAAAGGATATTCGCAATTTGCCTGTTTTTATGCGCTTTTTGAAGAATCTCGAGGATAAGATCGCGGACGAAAGCCTAGTCCGTTTCCCTCATTTTCCCATACATCAGTACCGTTTGAAGTACTCAGAGAATCAACCGGCTATTGACAGAATGAAGGCACTGCTGGAAAAGATCACAGAAAGACAGAATCAGGTCCGCCTGGGAGTGGCCAAACTCCTCTATTCCGTCGATAACGTGGTGGATGATTTCCTCCCTCCGGACATCGATCCATTCCGACAGTGCCTAAAGGCGCTCTTTGCTCCCAGAAGGCCACTGAGACCGAAGAGACGGGCCTTAGAGACAGTGGACGCCTCTTCAGTAGGTGGGGCGACTATCAACGTGACAATATACAAGGGAGTGAATATCCCAGTGAGGGATGAAGCCTGGAACATGCGCTATGCCCAGGTCGAGCGCTTTTATCAGCCTATTCCGCCTGCCTATAAAGGGCAAAGGATGAACGATGCAGCGGCCTTTTATGGCACTGGGATGCCGCCGCAGCAGCAGCCTAGAGGCTTCTTTGGCACTCTCTTCGGCACAAATCAGTCGAATCCACAGCAGCAGTCGCAGGGCTTCTTTGGCAGTCTGTTTGGTAATGCGTTTGGGAGGAATCAGCAGCCGCCAGCAGGGGCGCAAGGACCTCAGATGGGCAATGCGCCCTATGGAGGACAAGGCCCGCAGTACGGAGGACAGCCCTATGGTCCAGGACAACCTCCTTACAACGGACCAGGACAGCCTCCTTATAATGGTCCAGGACAGCCTCCTTATAATGGAACAGGACAGCCTCCTTATAATGGCCCTGGTCAATTCGGGCAAACTGCTCCTCCGCAATACGGCCAAACCGGTCCCAATCAATTTGGTAGATCTAGCTTTGGCACAGGCCCCCCTGGAGGCTACAACACCGCTCCCGGCGCCTTTGGCTCGAACCGCTTCCCTGGCCAAGGCGAATTCGGCTTCATGCGCGCCGAGAGAGTCGCAAGTTTCGTAGAAGTCCGCCTCGTCCACAACGACATCTCCAAGGTCGTGGGCACTACGCAGTTCGACGGTACCAACCCAGAGTGGAACGAGATGCTAGAACTCACATTCAGCAGTTTGTCAGGAGACAAGTTCACTAAGGATGAGCTACAGGACTGCACGAGTGTGCTCTATTTCAACCTTTTCGACCGCATTGTGAGTGCGAGTAAAGTGCTGCAGGACTATGGGGAAATCAATGTGAAGATGGAAAGGCGGTACTTGGGCAGTTTCGAACTGCCGCTGCTGACAGTCTTTCAGAACCCTGGAGGCATCGAAGCCATGTTCCAGATCAAACGTCCAATAGTCCTTTTTGGCTATCACACTTCATTGGAAAACCCGTTCGTGCCTTTTCAGCTCAGCAAGAATGTGGCTCCCCCTGCACTGGATCCTTTGATAGGGACGTATTTAATGATGAAGGTCAGTCTGGAGCCTGTGCTAGAGCTGCCCACCGAGGCAGATGCGGAGTACTACCCAGGCTTCGAGAATCCGAGGTTCCTCTTCCAAGGGGCGCACTCCCTAGCAGAGCTAAAGCGGAAGAAAATCCACAAAAACCGCTACATCCGCATATTCGCTGAAAACTTCGAAGGACAAAGCGTCTTTTTGCCTCGGTTCATAACAGCCCTAGCACCCCCCGCCTCCTTCAACATCGACCTCACCACCGACAAAGCCATCAACCAAGTCACCCGCTTTGTATCGCTGATTCCCTTCGTGGAGGACAACCAAGCGTTCAAAGACCTGCCTGACGTCTGGTGTGGCTGCCAGCAGTTCCTGGACCTGTGTGCAGGGGACTATGAGGAGCACTCCATCCTGCTTTGCAACTATTTCAAGTTTATCGACCAGAATAGGCCGGAGAGGAAGACGTACTTGGCGCTTGGGAAAGGGATACCGGAGGGCAACACTATTTATGTGTGTAGACGAGAGTTGCAGACAGGGGAAGTGGAGCTGTGGAATGGGTCGACGGGACAGGGCTTTTCCTTCTCTCAGAGGAAGTACGGAAGCAACTTCATCTGCTGCCCCATCTTCAGAGGATCAAGAACCGTTTCCAACCAGCAGGACTACTACTGTCCTCTGCAAAGTATCGGCTGTCTGGTGGACGAAGAGGACATTTATATCAACATTCAGGACGTGTCCGACCCCAACTCTATCGACTTCGACGTTACAAATGTGAAGAAATGGCAGCCTTTCCTTGGCAAAGGCCCACGCAGAGATGCATTTTTCTTGAAAGACAAGACAATCACCTCTATCCAACAGCCTTTATTTTACGAAGAAACGCCGGTCAGATATGCCCAAGACATGCAGTTACAGATAGAGGACTACGTCCGAAGGCACTTCGAGGAGGCTAGAAGGTCTGGACTGGACCGAAGACCTATGAGGACTAGATGGAATTTCCAACTTGCAGACGCAGTGAGGCCGATACTGAATGAAATGGAACTGTTCTACTTCAATACCCGGAAAACAGCGAATTTATCCGCAATGAATAAAGGACATGAACAAGATGTGTTGTTGCAGTTGCATGGAATTCAAGACGTAAGTCCTACATAGCACCTCTACCAAGTCTTGGGAGACCAGAAACGCTGCTACGGCTTCCCTATCAACCGGTCGTTTTCGAGCATAGAGGTGATGTGGGAGGAAGTAAAGAACACGGATTTGCACAATATAGCGGATGACAACTGTGAGTTTTTGCTGTCGGTGGTAGCGGTGCCTTACCCCTGCTTCGTGCTGTCGGTGTGGATTTATGCTGCTGCGATCTTTTCGGACTATTAGCTAACTTTAAATAGGAATGTGCGAGTCGAGGTAGTTGATTTATGCCAAAAGTCTGAAACTACTGTTTTCCTCTTTACCCAATAAAACTACACCTGTAAAAGTCCTCAGCACAACCTTACTCATACAGTCACTTTGCTTAATTGCGAATCCACCCCTCTGTCGCCCACTGTTTCTCCAGTAGATTTCAATATGCCAGGTCCGCTCGACCTGCCCTACTGCGCAAGCTGCCTGCAAGACTTCAGTCCCGCGCAAGCCCCCTCCGCCTTCTCCTGTGGCCACCTCTACTGTCTCTCCTGTCTCCCCAGACTAACCGATACCCACGGCTCCTACAAGTGTCTGTTTGATGGCAGTCTGTCGGCCGAAGGCACAGTCCATTGCGATATTGAACTGGGCCATGCGATAGAGAAAGCGCGCAATGGACATGAAGTGGACCCTGCAGTGCTGAGCCGAGGATTCAAGGAAAGCAGTCTGCAGCTGGTGACCTGCAGAGCAGCTTTCCACTCCACTACTTGTCCGAGACAGGACGTGTGTCCGTTTTCCCACGCGCCCAAAAGTCTCAAGATATCAACGCGGTTTCTGAATGCGGTGCCGCCAGCCTGCTGGGAGTGCCAGAACTGCCTGCTGACTATTAGTCACAGTGTGGTCAGATGTCCGGTGTGCGACTGTGACCGCGACGAACAGCAGACAGTGTCTCAGACCCGACCCTCTATTCGCGAAGTAAAGAGCGGCACTAACGTCACTTTGGATCAAAGCATGGTCACTGAGGAAGAGCGACCAAAGGTCAAGCAAGCGCCAATGGCACTGAGTGAGCAAATGACGCCCATTGAAAAGCTTGCGAAGCCTGAAGAACCAGCGAGAAGTGCTTGCTGTCTACTGCAGTAATGTCACCTATCTTACACAGGTCTAATGTAGCCTGGGTAGACTATGTAGTCGGCCCAATCAGAGATTGACCTGAGAATTACTCAGTAGAAAACTGTGAAATTCTCTTATCAATAGTGGGGTTTGTATATAGCAAGTGGATATTACTCTATTCAAACTACCAATTTTAGTCAAGTTCCCTACTGAGTCAATACCTTCACCCGAATATTACCACTTCTAGCTACCCAATATCTTATAATTAGCTCTTTTTCTCGCGAGACTCGGAACTGTCCACCAACTCCTCTAGGTCAATGTCCACAAATTGGAAGCGAGGGAGCCTGCAAGCCGCTGACTGACGCTCTGGAGAGACTGCAGGGAGGTGCTGGGGGAGAATAGAGACCTGAAGGCGTTTGTTAGGACTGGGGGCTGGGGAGGAGTTGGGTGTTTTCCCTCTATTGGTGGGAATGCTCAGTTTGAGAGGAGTGGGAAAGCTGGTGATGTCCAGAGTAAAGGGGGAAGCAGGTGATTTGAGTGAGATTTGGCAGGGGCGGGTGAGGAAATTCTCAGTGTCCACTTCAAACATAGGTAGAGTCAAAGCAGTAGAAAAAGACAGTTGCGGAAGCAGTTCTTTTGCCTTATTAAAGGCGATTTTAGCCAAGTGTTTCTGCCCAGTCATATGGTAAATAGCTGCGAGGTTGCCTAAAGCTTCAGGGTTCCTTGGGTTCAAACTCAGACTTCTCATAGTGCATTGGTGAGCCTCTTGGGTCTGTTGTCTGAAGGCGTAGGCGACTCCAAATGCAGTCCAGACCAAAGCACTACTCGGCTGTTTGGTAGCTGCAGAGGTCAAATACGTGTATGCTTCCATCGGTTCTCCGGCCTTAACCAAGCAACACCCAAGTATAAATTCCAAATCGACCTTGTCTTCTTCACTTCCCTGTAGTGTTTCGAAGGCTTTTAGGATATAAGTCTTGGCGGCGGGTAAGTCACTAAGTGTGTAGTAACACCACGCCCAGAACTTCATTAATGTGGAACAGCCTGGGACTAGCCTTTCCGCCTCTCCAAGTGTGGACAAGCACAGTGTCCGCTGCATTGACTTGGCATAGCAGCGAGCAATAAAAGCCAGGCAAAGGGCCTTTTCGATAGGCGTATTAGTGAGTTCGAAGGCTTGATGGTATGTAGTAATGGCGTTGGGCAAGTCCTTTAGTGCCTCCTGGCATTTCCCGAAGGCCAGTCTCGCCTTGTACATGTTTTTAACTTGATCATTGATTGTAATTGCATGCTCGAGCATTATAGCTCCCTGTCTAAAGTCTTCATGTTTCGTGTAGAGCAGCCCTAATTTCAGCTGCAGCGGCGCACGGCCAGTCGACGAAAACACCAGCGCTTCTTCAAAAGCCTGGCAGCTCTTCTCATCCTGATCCAGCAGGAAGTAGCACTCTCCCAGCAGCGCGAGCACAGGGGCGGATTTCCTTTCAAAGCGAAGAATCCGCTCCAAGATGCGAACAGCAGTGGCATAGTCCTTGGCTATGTGGAGGGCGGAAGCCAGACGAAAGAGTAGTTTCGTGTCGAAGGGAGATTTTGTGACTTCGGCTTGTAGACTTTCCACAGTTTCTTGGGTCTCCTCCATGTTCATCGTCTATTAGTACTTAGTCCACTAGGGAACCTACTGAGGAATTGAAGACTGCTAGTTTATGCGACCATTGATGAAATAGAGGAGGGGAGTGTGCATGACTCGCTTCGTTGGAAGACCAATACGAAGATGCACACAGTTCATTCATTGAGATGTTCACGAGGGTGCAAGTGGTGTAACAAGCTAGCAAGAATAGGGTTTTCAGGCCTATCACCGGTCCGTCCACCCTTTGACAGAACTACTAATTCCCTCTCAAGAGTTACAAAGGCCCGGGAAAGGCTCGAAGGCTTTGAGTGCTGCGGAGCACCTGCTCACTGCGTTGCAGTTTTGGCCCCATTTGCCCCTTGGATGCGAGAATCGGCTGATTCGCAGTTCGCAGCCGTTCTAAGGAGTTGGCGGCTTCTTCTCGTAGGGAAGAGGAAGCCACAGGGTCACTCGCAGCCTTTTCCACCATGGGAATTGCTTGAAAGTCCTCCATTTGCCCTAGTAGATAGACAGCGTCAGGGAGTAACAGACTGTCAGAGCTTAGTGCATTTGCGGCTTCCCTCAGTTCATCAGTCCTTTGCAGGGCAAAAAGTCCGTAAAGCGCACAATATCGCTCCGAGAAGGACTTGGTAGTGTCCAGTACATCCGCAGTGCACGGAACTCTGGCACATGACTCCTCAGTGATGACTTGCACTCGTTGTATCTTCCTTTGTGCTTCTCTCAGTTCTTCTTTCTCAGTGGCTATCAAGTACTTTACAATTGCGAGTTCCTTCTTAGCGGACAGTCGAGGGGTGAGGCCGTCGTTTGTCCGGATCCAGACTTTGGCCTGCCCTACCTCTGAGAGGAGACGCATTATTTCGTAGTGGCCGGTGTGGGCGGCCACGTGCATGGCAGTGATGCCGCCCCTTCCCTTGTGATTGAGGTTGAAAGTATCTTTCCTCTGGCGAGTAAGTCGCTTGTTAGTCATTAGCACCCACCTAACCGCATCAATTTGATTGAGCTTGACCGCAAGGTCCAACGCAGTTTGTCTATCATTGTTTTCCAGGTTAGCAGATGCGCCTGCATGCAGCAGCAAATCCGCAATGAGCACCGCTTTGCGAGGACTGGCGAAGCAGGAAAGCGCTACATGCAGTGCTGCATTTCCCTCTCGATCCTTCCCATTGACCAAAGCACCTCGCTTGAGCATGTCCCGTACCAGCCAGGGCTCCTGTCTCAGTACTGCTAGGTGCAGTGGTGTCCCATAGGTGCCGCCTCCTGTGCGGATATCAGTCCCTTTCTCCAGTAGCAACTTCGCACAGTTGATTTTCCCCTCTCTCAGTGCCAGACAAAAGGGACTAAAGCCCTCCGCGTCCCCTATGTTCACACTCAACCCGCTCTCCACTAGTCCCTTTATCACTCCACTGTCTCCTTCCAAGGCCGCCAAATGCAGCATGCTTTTCTTGCTCTTCGGCAACAATGGCTGCGCTTCTTCCTCGCTGAAATGCAGCAAAAACATGATCAGTGGGCAACTTTGCAGACTCTGTTTGCTCAGCTGCACACACAGTTCACACAGACTTTGGATCATTCTTTCGCCGATGTTGCCTCGGAGCACTCTGGGAAGGGGCGGACAGGTGTATCGGAACCACTCCAAACTGAGTTCTTTGAGCTGAGTTAGGCCGTGCAGACTTGTAGGCAGGGCGGAAAACTCGTTTCCGTGTAGAGACAAAGCCAGCAAATTGACCAGTTGGCCCAGTTCTTGTGGCAGCGACAGCAGTCGATTGTCGCTGAGTACCAAAGTCCTCAGCCGCTGCAGAGAGCCTATGTCTGCAGGCAAGGAAAACAGGGAATTCTTGCCTACCGTCAAAGCCTCCAAATCCGTCAAAGTCCACAAAGCCTTCGGCAGGTAACTCAGCAGGTTTTCATCTAGCCGCAGAACCCTCAGTCTCTGCAGTTTCCTGATGTCCTCAGGCAGGAACTCCACTCGATTCCTCCGCAAATCCAACGTCTTCAGCTGTGCCAGGCCGAAGACCTGCACCTCTTCCAGGAGCGTTATTTCGTTTTCTCTGAGGTCGAGGTGGAAGATCAGGTGCGACTTGGCTTCCAATTCCTGCTTCGAGACTTGTCTGAGGCGATTCTTTCTGAGGCTTAGTTCGCCTGTGGAAGAAAGCTCGATAGGACTGGAGGGTATCCGCGGTTTGGACTCCTGAGTGGAGGCGGAAGAGGCTGTGTCTTGGACCAAAGTCTTCTCTAGTTCGCTGTCCATAGTGAGTATTTAAAGCCAATCCGCAACTGCAGGCTTGCAGAACAGCTGCTATGCTAATAGGCACAAATAGAGGACCTACAGACTCAGTTGGCTTCGTCCTGGATGGCCTGCTGCAAGTTCTTCTTTACATCGCCACCCATCTTCCCTCCCAGTGTAGTCAGCAGCATCAACCCCACTCGCTTGACTTTCACCTTGCTTTCCCACATCTTCATATTCGCCAGCATCTGCACTAAACAGCATTGAGTGGCCTCTGGGGAGTCCAGGAACCCAGTCCAAGCCTCGTATAGAGGAATTGTGATGTTCTTTAGGAAGCCCGCCTGCGACTTGGCGATGTCGGTAGTCACCCGGTCGCAGTACATAGACACCTGTTGGCCTCTTGCCTTCTCCATATCTCCTTGGGTGAAGAACTCTTCACAGACCAGTTCTGACCATTTGATGTGGAGGTCGTTAGGCTTGGCAGTATGTCCGACATCCGCACATTTCAGCCCCATCGACAGCACTAAGGACTTATCAGCGGGACTGTCTATAGTCAGTTTCGACTGAGTGCGGCTGCGAAATTGCCCCAAAGTCTCGAAATGTTTGCTCATATCTGTATGCAGGATTAGGTCGATTATGAGCTTGCGGAGGTCCGCCCAGTCCTCCCACTTGAGGCAGGAGAAAAGGTTGAGGTCAGGGTCTTGCATGATTTTGTACAAAAGCGCTGCATGCATGTTTTCGAGTACTGTATGGTCATTATACCTCATCGCCAACTTTTCCTTATTTGCCACTAGGAACCTATTCGTAACTCCTGGGTGGTTGATATCATGCCCCAGGGAGGCAATTATGCAGGCGGATAAGTCGAGACTGGTAAGGCTTTTGAGAAGGTTGGAAGTGCAGATGAAGTACATGAAAGTGTGGCAGACATCAGCGCCGTGGCAGGCGTTATGGTAGGGGTTGCTGGAGTTGTAGCTTTTTTCCACCCTTCGGAAGAACTGCTCCGCTACACTTTCTGCAATTTTGAGGTCTGTGTAGAGTTCCCATTTCTTGAACAGGCATTTCCCGACCAAGGCAATGCTGTGGCCGGTTTCACTATGGATTTTCCATATATCAAACCCCCAGTTCGTGCCTACTTCCGAAATCACAGCCTGCAGACTTTCCAAGTTCACGCCCAGTCCAGGCTCCAAACCCAGCTCTTCAGCCTTCACTTCAGAGGGAGCTCTCGCGATGTATAGCAGTCTGCTCATCAACTGCCCGACTCCATTCGCCAATATAGACTTGTGGCCGACCTGCTGTCTGATGAATTCCTGGTCCTCCTCATCGATGTCCCCGTCCGGGTCCAACCTATCCACTTCGTTCAGTTTCCCTTCAGATAGTCTCTGCTTGATTTTGTCCAGTAGCTGAATTGCTTCTTTCAGCTGAGTCTTCACTTCTGAAAGCATGACGACTGAAGCAGCGGCTTTTACCTTGGCTTTCACACTATTGCACAGGCCGATGAGTCGCTCTGCAGCAGTACTGATTCCGCCTGAGTTCGGAGTGGACTTGTTGTCGACGGGCAGCGGAGCGAGAGCGTCTTCTTCTTTGACTGCGTGATAGAACAGACTTCTCGCCCGGAACTCAGTTTGGTGGGTGTGGAAACACAGCAAAGTGCAGTAAATCGCGAGGAAGATGAAATTTGCGGCTGTGGCGACTTCGTCCAGTGGGGAGTAGGCGAACATTAGGGAGAGGTAGAGGACTAGCACCCAGGCGGAAAGCAGCACCATGCCGAGGAAATAGGCGAAGGAAAGTCGCATGTAGAGGTACAGAAACAGCATTAAAGCTTGAGTGTAGTCGCTGTGGGAAAAGCTGTAGTCGCTGCCTGTCAAGCCTGAGAGCACTCTCTGGTCACAAAGGATCAAATATCCACTCAGCATCAAGCAATACACGAAGCACAGTCTTTTGGACATTTGGCGGATTTTGAGATTGGTCCAAATCCCCACTGTCAAAAATCCCCCAAGAGTCGCTAAAGTCAGCAAGCAGGCAATATGCACATACAGGTTCAGCTGTTCCAAGTGGTCATTTCGAAAGTGAGCCACTGTATGAGCCACCAGTGCTACCAAACAAAACAGTGTCACTGTGGCTCCAAAGAAGACTACGTTGTTCTTGAAAGTTAGCGACATTTCGCCGTGGTCGCCCAGTCCGAGCAGGCGGGTGTGGTAGCGAGCGTCCATCGACTTGTCTTTGAAAGCTAGGGAGTTGGGGTTGAGAGGCAGGCGGGAGGTTTCCAGGTCCTGGTGGCCGAGAGCCGTGTAGATGACCTCCTCTGCAAGGCTGCCAATGTTCGACGAAGCTGCCATTATATATTTGCCTTCCCCTTCTTCCACAATCCTCCCCTTGCCGAATTCCCTCACTTCCCAGTGTTCCCCACCTATCCTCACCCTATTCCCCTCTGGCCTCAGAACTCCCAGCCTCTGCAGCACTTAGGAATAAATGGACATCCTGCGCAGTACCTTCGACACCTCTATTCCCTTCCTCCTCAGCACTCTCCAGTCCTGCGACTTTATCGCGCTGGACACAGAGTTCACAGGCCTGTCCACCGACTCTCAAGACCAAAGCAACGCCTACGACACCACCGAGATGCGCTACCAGAAGATGCGGCGTCTGTGTATGAAGTTCTGGGCGTGTCAGCTGGGCATCTGCACGTTCACGTGTGAAGGAGGGAAGGTAGTGGCGCGTCCGTTTAATGTGTATCTCCTGCCTGCGTCGAGAGGGATGAGTATTACGTGCAATGTGGGGTCGATGAGCTTTCTGGCGGAGCATAACTTCAACTTTAGCACGATGTTTGTAGAGGGACTGGCAGTGACTCGCCTGGAGGACCTCATTCCCACCATAGAAAGCGTGCAGAAGCCGGAAGAGCCGCACGAGGTGAACTTGCTGAGTAAAGAGCACTTCCTGTGAGTGATATGCAGGTTCCTGGAAGGGGTGAAGCAGGAACTGGTGGAGTTCGCGCAGCATCCTAGCAAGGTGAAGGACTTGCACTTCCCTACGCCCTACCTCACTGGGCTGTTCTTCTCGAAACAAGGACTTGCGGACAAGTTCACAGGACTGGCGTTTGAGAGGCTGAAATCGGGTACTGAGGCCGTATCAACAACAGTGCGAGTAAAGAAAGCGAAATCCAAGAAAAAGACTCCCGGCCTGATAGAAAAGCAAGGGACCGAGACAGACTGGGCAGGGGAAGCTGCAGCCTGCGCCCGACTGTCCCTAGTCACAGCCGGCACTATCGTAGTGAGTGCACTCATAAAGGCAAAAAAGCCTATAGTGGGGCACCATTTTTCCCTGGATTTGGGCTTCATTGTCAATCAATTCGTGACTGATATGCCTCCGACCTACTCTGAGTACCAAGAAGTGGTCAGAAGTCTGTTCCCTGTCATATTCGACACTAAGTATGTGGCTACTCAAAGCATACTGAAAAACAGCTTCGGAGGCACGAATTTAGAGCGAATTACGCATTTACTGATGGATAATCCGACCTACGCTTCCATTCCTTCGGTAGTAATTGACCCTGACCCTAAGTTTCGTCGCTATCACAGTGGTTCCGCCCCTCACGAAGCCGGCTACGACGCTTATATGACCGGTTTGGACCTAAATGGCATGGGGTACATGCTAATTCAGCAGCAAACGGAGCCGTCTCCCTTGACTTTACCCAATTTCTGGCAGGCTTTGAAGCCCTTCGAAAACAAAGTGCACCTTAGTAACCACTTCCGGGGCTGTTTGGACTTCAACTTGCCCTGCAGTGAGAAAGAAGAACTGAGAGATGTGCGGTTCAAGTACGTGTTAGCAGTGCAAGCCGATATGGACATCAGCACAGTTTCCAAGGTGTTAAGCTCCTACGGAGATATCCGCGTAGTGCGCAACAGCGACAGAGAGTTCCTAGTGCGGTACGACCAACTGGTCTCCGGCTTCGACAGTCTGGACGCAGTAGTGCGGGCAATCCGGGAAGATGCAGGCCTGGAAGTGCGGAAGATGGCAGGATGATAGTCTAGATTAGCTCACAGTCTACTCAAACCTTTCAGGGTTGCAGGTCAAGCCCAGGCGCATTTTCGCTTCTGCTTGGAGCAGGGGCTGCATCCTGGGGCGGAAGTCGGGAGACAGAGTGATTAAGTCCTCGTCCAAGGGACTGGAACAGGACCACCCTGCTGCCTTGGCTTTGCTCTCTATCACTCTCGCGATAGGCAGCAAGGCGGAAGGGTCGAGTCCGAACTCTTTGATGAATTCCTGGGCAATGGCTTTGGGGGAGTCGCTGACTTCGTTGAAGGAGAAATCGATGGTTTGGTACATGCCTTCCCAGTCCACTAGGATGGAGAGACACAGGGGAGGGCGTAGGATTCCCTTTAGTAGGTCCAGCACTCGGTCATCGTGGAGGTGGCGGAAGCAGGTCTTGGAGAAGTCTCCCAAGAGACTGTGGGCGGGGGAGTCGCTGGGCAGGACTTCTCGGAGACTCAGGGTGAAGTGGCCGAGAGCCGCGGTGTCGCAGGAGGCAGAGGGCAGCAGAAACTCCCGCTCGTATCTTTCGTCCTTAGGACTGGGCAAGTGCAGCAAGTCTTCCACCACCAGCGCCCCCCGGTCATTCACTCGTACATTATCCAGACTCAGCAGCAAGGGACTGAGTCTGGCGGAGCTGCATTTGGACACTAGGTCCAGCAAGGCGCGGATCCAGCACTGTACACTATCAAAGGAGCAATTTTGATTGCGGGCGATTTGGGCCAGGGATTGAGAGGCGGAGAAGCGGGTGATGAGGACTATTTCGCCCTTGCGAGGGACCTGCCAACTTGCGAGGACCGCGGGCAAACAAGGAGTCGGCAAGGACTCCAGGACTCGTAGTTGCTCCCATACCCGTCTCCGCACGTCCAAAGGAAAGGTGGAGAGTCTGAGCCTGTGCCAACAAACTTGCTCCTCAGACGACACATCCATGCCTAGAAACACCGTTTGCGCCGCTGTTTCTCTAATGACGTCAGGGAACTGTCTAGATCTCACCCTCAGAAACCCGTGGTTCGGGGACGTCTCCGCAATAACCAATGTGGCTTGATCTGAGGAGTTCTCCACAAGGTAGGTGTAGGCGTCCTTGGCAGGCTTGACCACAGCCATAAACTATTGACATATCAATGCGCTATTGTTCAATATCAGACCTAAGAGGTGCGCCTTCTAGGCAGGGAAAGCCATCAGAAGCACTCAGTTGACCTAGACAATTGACTGAGGAGTAGGAAACGGACTAAGGGTGTTAGAGGCAATTTAGACCCTTTGAGTTCCTTGTGGATTCCTTCTGTCCCATTTCCTCGCAACAGTTTCTCGCATATTTCCCAATAAATCTGCTCTTAAAGACAAATGTCTGTCTGTAGCCATTCCCTTTTTTGTCCACCCTTTCTCAAATGTCAGTCTTTCAGACCTTTGTGTTCTTTCCCTGAAACAGCTGAGATAGTTTCGAACCTGTGTGTGCACACATAAGGACTTTGATAGAGAGGGGGAATGCAAGCTATTGTAGTGTGCGGAGACTGATAAATCCCAATTACTTGGATATGCTGAAATGTCGTTCGTAGTGGACTTACGCTGATATATTTCAATGCCTACATCTGAGTTTTAGGGAACTACAGCTCTCCTTTAGCCTTCTTTTCCCTATACACTTCCCCCGCAGCTTCAATTATCACCCGAAACCCAGGAGTCAGCGAAGCCCCTCCCACCAGCACTCCATCCACTTCCTTCAACCTCAGCACCTCCGCACAGTTCTTACCAGAGACAGACCCTCCGTACACCACTCGCAACTCCTGTGCTTTCCTTCCCCCTGCCTGCTCCCACACATACTCTCGAATCACCCTGTGCATGGAAGTGATGTGGGCGAGAGTGGCTGCCTGGCCTGAGCCTATTGCCCACACTGGTTCGTAGGCAATTACGACTTTGCTCCAGTCCGACACATGTGGGAGAAGTGGGGAAAGTTGGCTGAGGAGTACGCTTTTGGCAGTGGTGGAGTCTGGGGAGGTCTCCCCAATGCACAGAATCACTAGCAGTCCACTGGTAAGTGCTCTGTCTAGCTTGTCTGCCACCACTTCACCAGTCTCTTCCAAGAGCTGTCTTCTTTCCGAATGACCCAGTATGACCCATTTCACGCCCATCTCACTGAGCATTTCAGCTGGGACCTCCCCCGTATAGGCCCCTGGGTGATATTGACTGCATGTCTGTGCAGCCACTTGAAAGCCTTTCCTTACAGTTTTGAGCACTGAGTCTATGTGCGGAAACGCAGGCGCTACCACTACTTCCACTTCCTCTGTGTCTACCTGCACTTCGTTTAGCACTTGAGTCACCAAAGCACTTGTGGTCTGCAGAGAGCCATTGGCCTTCCAGTTCCCCGCTACTAGCACTTGCTTTGCAGAGGCGAGAGAGAGGACCAGGACAAGTGGACTTGCCCACATTACGGCTAGCTATATAGAGGCTCAGTACGGAAAGTGTCTTCAAGTTTCGGGTGAAACACGGTTAGTCATCACAGCAGCCATATATTACCATCCCTAGTAATGGAGCCAAGGCAGAGCTCCGAGGTCTACGAGCCTTTCCTTCTCATGCGTCACTCCTCTTCCTCTAGAAAGCCCCTAGAGGAAGACAACGGCTTAATCCGCCGAGTCTCCTCTATGAAGCCAGGAAGTGTGCAGGCGTCTTTCTGCTCGCTGTTTTCGTCCACTGCGGGGATTGGCTTCCTTTCCATCCCTTACGCTACTTCGGAGTGTGGACTTGTGCTGGGCACACTAGTACTGGTGCTGGGAGGACTGTGCTTCTCTGTCTATTACAGGGCGCTGGCGCAGGCTTGTGCGAGGACGGGGATATTTTCCTATATAGGGATTGTGGATAATCTCTATGGGAGAGGCTGGGCGTATTTGGCAGAGGCGACTATTTTGACGTCTTGTTTCGGACTTCTCTCAGTGATGTGGGTGATCATCTTAGAACTCTGCACCTCTCTATTCCCCTTCATCGACTCCGTCCCAGAGCGAACTCTGCTGCTTTTCAGCATCGCACTGCTGCTGGAACTGCCTCTATCCATTAAGCCTGAAATCGCGTCTCTCCGCTACGCTGCTGCCTTTTCATTCATATGTGTGGCCTTTTTGGCTGGAGTGATGTGCTTTGAAGCATATCAAGTCTCGCCCAGTCTGGCTTCTCTGACACTATTCAACTTCAGTCTCAAAAGTGTGGACTCCATCATCCTCGTCCTCTTCGCCTACGACGCCACCATCTTCATCCCTATCATCTTCAGCGAAATGGCCTACTCCAAGCGCCGTAGCTACCGCATGATGGGCAGCGTGATCCAGCAAACCAACGCCATTCTGATGATTATTTACGTGATGTTAGGTCTGGGCGGGTACTTAGCCCGGTTCCCGAATGTGCCGGAACTATTCGTCATCAGAGCGAACGAAAGTGAAGGAGTGGTGATGCATATAGGGAAATACTTGGTGTTGATTACGGTGTTAGTGGAAATTCCGCTGATTATCAACCCTGCCCGTCTGACCACCCAGCAAATGATAGGCGGCCCAGCCTTCATATACAGGCCGGAGATCTACTACGGGTCTACAGCCGCTCTAACCATCCTGCCCATCTTCCTCGCCCTCAGTTTCCGCCAAGAACTCACCTACTTCAAGGTGTTGGGCGGCGTCTGCTCCGTGTGCCATGGCTTCATCTTCCCCAGTACTAGGTCCACAGAGCTATGGTGTACATCAAGGTGCACAGGACCAAGTGGAAGGGCTGGGCGCTCGCTAGTCTCACCCTGGTGCTCAGTCTGTTCGGGTTCACGTGCGTCGGCCTTATGTGGCTGGAAGGAAGTCCGCAGCACGAGAGTAGTTCTTAGTCTGCCACTTCTGTCTGCCGCTAAGTACACTGTATGGAGTGCACAGTTAGGTATGGGCAAGTTGAGGGTGGGAGGGGAATTCCTGCTTGAGAGTGTTAGGGTTGGCTGAGGGAATATGCAGAGTCGTCACTCTCTACCAATAATAGAGAATTAGCACTACTCAGGGAGCGAAAAATCCTCCAAATCTCCAATTTTCAGTGCATCTCCGAGGCCGGAATCCGCCCATTTATACCCTCTCTTCGACCCCGCCTTTCCCTGCGCTTTCCTGCAATTTTCCCTTTGCCCGCCAATGGACCCTCCAGAAGGCGTAAAAATCCTCGCAGGCGACTGACTCGCCCTATCCAAAGACCTCATCGAATGTCTGTACTGTACATATGTATTTAGCACCTCCCGCTCCGTTTCCATCAACTTCCTCCCCGCTTTCTCAGGACTCACACCTGACATCACGCTGCTGTGGACCAGGACGCTGGGAGGCGCTCTGCGGCCCAGTGGCTTTTCAGGACTACGCTGGAGTTCGAAGGTCAGGAGGGAAAGTTCGTTTTCCAGGTCGATTTGGTGCTGGTCAATTAGGGAGGATTCGTTTGCGAGGAGTTCTTGGACTTTGGCTGCTTCTTCCTTGGGTAGGTATAAAAACACGCTTTGGTCTTCGGACCTTTGAGTGATCTGAGCAGCGAAAGTTTCTAATTTTAGGGCTTGAAAGGATTTTAGGCCCAATTTTCGGCTTCGAAATAAACCTGCGAGACGAGAAGTTCTGAAATTTTGCTTCATTTCCGAAAGTAGATTTTTGTGGAAATGGAAAATTTGGTCCCGCTCAAAGGCCGATTTTCGCTGAGTTTCCTTCATCGTTAGCCAGATTTTCCTTACAAAAAGGGCTTTTTTCGAGGCCGTCCAGGCCGGAAGTCGTTTTTTCCAATGCGTTTTTCTGCTCCAAACGCTGAAAATTTGCATTAATTGAGGCCGTTTGCACAGACTTTGATCTCCTGAAAAGCCAATATAGTGGTGAGTTGAGGTCTGTCGACTTTTACCTCTCCAGGCCCAAAACAGCATTCGAATAGTTCGTTTCGAGCGAGAGGTTTGAAAACGACCCTGAAATCGATGCAAAAACAAGGCTTTAAACGCATATTTTAGTCGCTGAAATACAGTTTTCCTGCGATAAGTCTGCGAAAGCCAGTAAATTCTCCAATTTTTGAACGATAAAGCAGCAGTTTTCCGCCTCCTTATTTCCTGCACATTGCGCTGTTTCTGTGCGCAAAGAAGTCTATTTCTGCAGTATTTCCGCAAGCTGTGCAGTCCTCTGGCTTTCCTGCGTTTCCCCAGAACTGCTTCCTGCACCCATTTCCAGGCCTTTCCTCCATTCCCTGCCCCTAAGGCGGCTGCGTAGTCTTCCTGTCTAAGTGCGGTTTTCGTCTTTGAAAGGGTTTTCCAGCTGCTTAATATAGTCTGAAGCGACCCTCTTGAGCTCTTTTGGGCAATTAATTTGCAAGTCTGTTTGCATTTGTGGTGGAGTTTGAAGGCGGAAAAGCATCGAAATTTGCAGGATTTGGATAAGGCTTGGCTGACTGATTGGCGCAGGAAATAGGCGTGCCGATAGAGCTTAAAGGCCTTCAAAGCCTTAGAAATTAACTTCGTGTGTGTGGAAAGTTGGATTTTTAGGGCTATGTCTCGACGGTATTTGTGCTGTTGGCTCAGCTGGAAGAGCGATTTCAAGGCTGAAGCGGCTTTTTTGGTAAAGAAATGGCTGAGCGCTAATTCGCATTTGTGCTTTCGACTAATCCGCTGTACTGCATTGCGTCTAAGCTGAGTTAGTCCCTGTTTCCCCCGAATTTCCCCGATTTTCCCCTTCGCCTTTCTCTCCATTTCCCTACATTTCCTCCCTTTTTCCCAAGTTGTCTTCCATACATCCACTACATGTTTCAAACATAATTTTTCTCCTCTAAATATGCAACTTTTCCCTCTTCTACTGGTTCTAATTGCAATTTCTAGCCATTTCCAGGCCCATGTTTTCGTCTCTTTGGCAACTTTTCCCTGCAAACGGCGAATTCGCACCTGCTTTTTAGTCTCTTTCAGTCTCGAAGTGACCAATTTTGTGGCTTTGGCGATCGCAAAACTGTCATCACTCATAGACTCTTCCACATATTTAGAGGAAAAAGATGCACTATAGGCCTGATTTCGATAGAAATTGATAGAGTTTATAACTCCGCGCCAGGCTTCTAATAGCCTTTTTACCCTTTTTCTATGTAGTTGCACGAGTCTTTTCCGATATATTCCTTCTTTCAGCTCGTCGAAGGCGGATTGCAGACAAGAAGCGATTTGAAACGACCCAGAGAGCTTTTCATCCTGAATTTGACTCAAAATCGTGCCTTTTCGCCACAAATAAAGTAAGTGTTTAAGCCTTTTTCCCCTAAAATGTTCGAAAACTGAATAATGAAACATACTCGAATCTTCCCAAAATTGCCGCCAAGCTGAAAAACAGATCCTTTTCCGCTTATGCACATAAGCTTTTTCCTGGCGAATTGACTTGTTAGAGGCCCTAATTGCCTTCCAGCCCTCTAGTACCTGCCGTAACAGTCCTGTTGCCTGGTGTTTGGACGCTAGTTCCTGTCTGTATCTGCGCTCAGTCCAGAGTCTGACCCAGGTTTGGAAGACTGAGTTCAGTTGGTGTTGGGTTCGGGTGGAGTCGGCTGCTCTTATTTGAACACAAACTCCTGACAAAAGCAAGCCCAGCCACTCTCTAAAAAACCGACTTTTCACCCCAAACCCGACCTTCGCAGTTGCCCGAATCCTCGCTTTCTTCCGCTCAAGCACAACCCTCATCGCCCGAAACACCTTTTTCTTCCCAATACTCAGCGGAGCAGGTCTCTTCACATAGCCATTCCAAGCCACAAGCACCCTTCTCGCAGCCTCCAACTTGCAGTCATGCAGCTTTACACTGCTTTGCACATAGGAGTTAAATCTCGTCTTTATCTCCTTTCGGAGGATTTCTATCAGAGAGTGGAAAAGTCGGGATCGGATTTTGCCCTGCAGTTGTCTTCGAAAGGCTGAAAGACGGATGGAGTTGGATACGCGGAAGGCCTTGTGAGTGCGAGAGAATTTCGATAGTGCTTGGAAATAAGCCCTGAGAATTGCTATTTTGTGGCTGAATTGAGTCCATTCTTTAAGGATTTGTGCAGCTATTGCCTGGTTTCTCTTGACTTCCAGGCGTTCATACCGTAAACCCATTAACCAGCAATTGAAGAACTTTTGCATGTATTTTTGCTTCCCAACACGCTCAATTGACAAGTAGAAATGCCGCTGTTTCCACGCTCTAAGTACCAGCTTAGCCAAGCGGTTTCCCTTATATTCGAATACACGCAAAAGACCGACCTTTTCCTTATACTTCCGCCAGTGTTTCGCTAGCAAGGCAGTCGAAACGTGTGCCAGCGCCTTGGGAAGCAGGCTATTGAGTTTGAGCACTTTGAAAAGTCGGTGTTTGAGGTGACTTTGGTAGTAGCGGCGAGAGAGCCTGCTGACCACTGTTTCCAGCCTCATTTCCTCGAAGACAGTGGCTAATGTGCGGTTTTCTCTGCTGCGGCATACACCCAGGAAGGCACTTTTCAGTCGAGGACTCAGACCGTTGGGGTCCACATAGCCTGCTAAGGCTGTGTGGAGGGTGTACTGGTCGTAGAGGCGTGGACTCGTCAAAGCCGAGTTCAAGCCTGAGTGAATAATCACGCTTTCTCCCACAGATATAGGCAGGGCCAGGTCCTTTTCAGTGCTTTTCGGCCTGTGGCGAGAGCGCAAAGGCATCGAAGGCGACCTGCGCGAAATCTCTTGCGAGCCCCAGGCTTTCATTCAAATCCTTACTAATGAAGACCATAGAGCAGGCCTTCGCTTTCTTTGACCAGGAGCAGAAGGGGTATTTGAACACCCATCAGGCCAAATGTGCTTTGCTGTATCTACACGGAGAGCTCCCTGCAGCCTTTAAGGACATCACTCGCAGGAGAGCTGGGGAAATTGACCTGCGGACTTTAGAGGATTTAAGCGGCTTGTTGACGCCTAAGACAGATGCAGAACTCGTGAGTGAAGTTTTCTCAGCTATGGACCAGTCCAGCCAAGGCTTCCTGACTCGGCAAGACTTCGACCAAGTCTGTGAGCGGTATGCGAAGTTCCTGTCTCCCACAGCCCGTAGAGACTTATTCGCGGAGCTGGACTCCAATACAGACGGCAGAGTGACACTCAGAGACCTGGCCCGCTGTCTCAGCTACGCTCTATAGCCTTAGCTGCAGGCGCTCTAAGCGACTTCAAGACTTCGGCTTCGAGTCTGCGGCGTAGCTTCAGTATTGTCTGGATGTCTTGGGTTCTGCTGAGTTGAGTGGCTTCTAGGGTGACTGTGAGGGCAGCGGAAACTGCCCGAGTCTTGTCAATTGCCACTTCCATACTATCAGTATGAGGAAGTATCGAGACTTGAGGGAAATTCCAAGTTGGTGGGAAACTGTGCAAGTCTGGAAAAGGTGTTAATGGAGGCACAGAGGTCTGCAAATGCAACTGTGTGGCTCGTAGGTTTCCCAACTCTTTCCACTGTTCAGCTGCATCCATAGACCTGGGAAAGTGCTGCAGCCTTTCGATTTCTCGCTCATAGGCCACTTTCTGCCGCATATTCAGCTTTGATAGCGCCTTCTTAGTCGCTACTTCCGCCTGCAATTTCGCCTTTCTCTGTCTCAGTTCTTCCCTTTGCTCCACTAGTCCTTCCCTTTTCCCCTCACTTTTGACCATGTACTCCCTCACTCTCCCCACATCCTCCCAGTCCCGCGGACGCATACAGGACTGAAAGGAGCGGAAAGTGAGCATATGCGTCTCCGTCAATTCCGACTCAGTCGTGAACATTCTACAGTAAATGGCCTGAATTAGCTAGGATGGTGAGAGGCTTTTACTCGACAGACTTCCCGAGTAGACTTGAAGAAGACTTGGAAGTGCTTGTTAAGGGTGCGCTGGCTCCATAGAAGGGAGTACGGGGAAGTCGCGACTCGCTGCAGATTAGACAGGGGCGGGAATAGGGTCTTCTGGGGAGGTTTGCGGCCTTTGCCTTTGCGGTTGGGACGGTGGGCAGGGAAAGCGTCGGAAGTGACTATGGGGAGATTGGAGAGTAGGAGCTCCTGGCTGTAATTGGCGAGCAGTCCTGGACACTCAGGAACTGCTGAGGCGTCATTCGGCTCCATTGTACTACCTTTAGCGGTAAGGAAAGGGGAAGATAATGTACCTCTGGTCTAGCCAATCAGTAACTTTAGCATGTAAGACCGTTACTAGCTACGCACTTGGCGAAGGTTGGAAAAGTCCGCAGTTTCCCCACTCAAAGGACACCTCCCAAAGGTCTCAAGGTGAGCTTTGATGCAGGCCTGGCAGAACACATACCCAGACACATCCAGAGCCGTGGGGTTCACCGGAGCTTTGCGGCAGATAGCGCATAGGTCGCGAGGGACGTCGGAGTGGCGGAAAGGAGGCGGGACTGGGCCTATGATGGAGTTGGGCCGGGCTTCGCTGTGGCCTTGGAACCAGAACTCGAGGACTTTGAGGAGCAGGAGAGCGATGAAAACGCCTATTCGCAGGCCGCCTTGTCCCTGTCCGCGCTCCAGTTTGTGTCCGAGAAGGTAGTATTCAGGACTGAAATAGGCTCCTTTGAACAGCAAATAATGCAGCATGAACGCTACCTTGAATATGCTGTAGCCGTTCTCAACGGCCTGTCCATGAGTCCCTAGCAGCCTTGTTAGCATCACTTTGGGGAGATGACTAGTCAGAACAGCTGTAAGTTGCTGCCAAAACCCCTTCCCTATAGTCCGCTGCAGTCCATAGAACTGCTCTGCATGTGTGCCGCCTGCAGTTTTCAAGTAGTACATATCCAACATACCAATTAGGACTGCCGTCATTTCGCCCAGGTAATAGCGGATGCCTACGAAGCGGGGGTAGTGGACAGACACTGTCTCCAGTGTAAAGCGCACTGCGGAGCCTAAGAGGCCGGAGAGTCGCTCCTGCATCACCAGTTCGTAGAAGGTCGGCCTGGCATCCAGCAGTGCATCCATGACTAATAATGCTGGGCCGCGCCCTAGGAAGACGCTTCGCCCAATTAGTGGCAGTGAAGGAAGGGTGGATGCACCTGCCTGTGCCCGGCCGCCCCGCCTCCGTGCAGCTCTCCAGCGTGCCCCTTTCCCAAGCCGTCGGAGAACTGAAGGCCCTCGGCTTCAACGAGGTCGAATTCAGCACGCTGTCCGGAGTGAAGTACAGCGCAGGGTCACTATTGTCTCAACTCGCCACACAAGCCTTTCAACTGCGTCTAGACAAGCACAGCTTCCAAGTGGTCCCCGAGCTGCCCGAGCGCACAAGCCGCACCTCAGAACTGCTGAACACTATGACGCTGTCTTTCAATGAAAAGGAAGTGCTGGGGAACTACCTGTCCAAACTGGCGGCCTTGGTGTCTTCCAAGCCGCAGGCAGATTTGAGTGCTGCAGACTTGCACAAGCTGATGGAGGAAGCTTTGCCCAGAGAAAAAACGTCCTACGGCAGTAGAGAGGAAATGGAGGAAAAGCTGAAGGAGTACACTGCTGAGTATGAGAAACTCACTCGCTTCGATAAGACCTTCAACTTGAAAGCACGCAACCATGCAATGAGAGTGGTGTGGAGCGGCTTGGCTGTGCTACTCGCCCAGTGGGCCTATATAGGCTCTGGCACCTTCGTTTACTACTCTTGGGACGTCATGGAGCCGCAGGCGTATCTGATTGGTCTGGGGAATGTCATCGTAGGTATGGCGTTTTATATCCTCAAACGTAGGGAATTCGCTATGGAGTCCGTCATTGCAGCCCTGAAGGAAGCGAAGATGAGGAAGTTGTACCGTCGCAAGGGCATCAACACTGCGAGAGTGCAGCAGCTGCGTGAGCACATCGAAGCTATTAACAGGGTCATCAAGCAATAATGCCCTAATTAGACTATTGGGCGAGCTCCACGCTGGGCACGCGACTGTAGTCCTGCATGTAGAGCTTGCGGTGGGGGTAGAGTGAGGAAATGGCGGAAGCGAGTTGACTCACGGTTATGATGATCGCGACGACGTACCCACCAGCGATAGAAAAGTTCATTGGCTTCATAATATGTGGCGGAGCCTTCGATGTCTCGACCTCGGAAGCGCCCGGCATATTGGCCGCAAAGGGGTAGACAAAGAGCTGAATAAGGCACAGTACAAAGGGCAAAAACAGCAAAATCACCACTTTCCTCCGAAACAGCCGCTTCGTCCTAGCAGATTCAAAGTGAAGGTACGCAAGTCCTGCATTCATGCAAATGACCACTACATTAAGCACGAAGCACGCAATTCCCGCAGCTTTGGCCTGGTCCAAGTTACTGCAAAAGTGGGGACAAATTTCCTCAATCGGTTGCCGAAATTGTTCAGAAGTGCATACATCTGAATGGATGTCTTCCAGAGTGTATTCATGCTGGAAGTGAGGTCCTTCGACCTTGCTGAGGTAGCAGTTGCCGAGCAGCAGGCCGAGTCGCCAGTAGCAGTAGTTGGACCAGTTGAAGAGTATGTTGAGGAGTAGCAGGACGATAAGGAAAAGTTGGCCGAAGGCGTAGATCAGCAAGGCTTTGGAGTTTAGCTTGGGAGTCTGGAGTAGGTCTTCTGAGAGGCGCGGCTGTGCACTTGCCATATGTAATAGCGAAGACTGTGCAGCTTGAAAGCCGCCACTAGCTGCTATTTGCACACTGCCGGGGGAATTGGACTGAGATGGTACAACACTAAATGTGGGAAATATTGGGAGTGGGTTCGAGGAAGGCTTTTGAATAATGCATTCGAGCGATTGAGTGTATATGTATACACTCATAACTGAGGAATAACCGGGAAGGAAAGGCTGCATATGATACACTGCAAGGGAAAGACTTGCAGTCATAGAACAATTCCCTCAAATCCCTACTAACGGTGTCAACATCCGTCACAATGGCTATTTCTGCGATTATCTTTAGGTCCTTTGGCAGCTATCACTCATACATATGAAAAGGCTCAATTGGATTTAATAGCAGAAGTTGGCTTTTATGGCGACAAAACTAAAATTCGATAAATACCCTGCAAAGTCCCAAACTAGCAATGTCCTTTCCATAAGAATCAAAGAAGTTTCCAGCCTACAAGAGTGGATTTCCACACGAATAATTAATGATGGAAGCACATCTGTAAATCTAGTGGCTATTCAACTCCACATCGGGTTTTCTCACCCTTGAAGACCTTAGTGTTTGGCTTACTCCTCAGTTCGTCCTATTTTTCGCTCCTAGCCATAGTGACGCGGCTGGTGAATAATAAAAAATGAAGGCAACCCTTGCCCTCATCCTGGTCATCAGCGCCCTGGCCATGGTCCGCGTGCCCCTCGAGAACGCCTACAAGAACCCTGTCGAGCGGCTCGCCTGGCTCCGCAGTATGCGCGCCCTCAAGTTCCTCCAGAACGGCAACGTCCCTCTGTCCAACTACATGGACACTCAGTACTACGGCTCTATCAGCATCGGCACTCCTGCCCAGGACTTCACTATGATGTTCGACACCGGGTCCTCAAACCTGTGGGTGCCTGCGAAGTCCTGCATCTCCGTGCCTTGCTGGCTGCACACTACTTTCGACTCTGCGTCTTCCAGCACCTTCGTGAAGAATGGCCAGGCGATTGCCATCCAGTATGGGTCTGGGAGCTGCAGTGGAGAGTTGGGATCAGACACTGTCAACCTTGGAGGATACGACATTTCCCAGGTGACGTTTGGCTTGATGTCGACTGTGTCCACTACGTTCACTACTGCGAAGTTCGACGGACTGCTGGGCATGGCCTGGCAGACCATTTCCGAGGACGACGTTCCTACCGTCTTCCAGCGTCTCTATGAGGAAAACCTGGTCGCGGACTTCAGCTTCTCCTTCTACCTGAGTCAAACGGCCGGCCAGACTGGCAGCCAACTGATCCTCGGCGGGGTCGATAGCAGCCTGTTCATTGGCGCCCTGCAGTACCACAACCTAGCCTCTGAGAGCTACTGGCTCATCAACCTCGACAACATCCAGGCCGGCTCCACCACTCTGTCGCTCACAGCTGTCAAGGCCATCCTCGACACCGGCACTTCCGTCCTAGTGGGCGACACTCCCGTCATCAACGCCATTAACGCTGTGGTGGGCACTGTCGCTTCAGACTGCTCGAACATCGCCACCCTGCCAGACGTGACCTTCATTGCTGACGGACAGTCCTACACCCTGACTTCCAAGGACTACGTGCTGCAGGTGACCGCCTTGGGAGAGACGGAGTGCGTGCTGGGCTTTGAGGGAATGGACATGCCTCCGGAACTGGCCAACACCATCATTCTTGGAGACCTGTTCATCAAGACCTACTACACCCACTTCGATATGGGCAATGCCAGACTCGGCTTCGCACCCGCAGTTAGCTCCTAAGCACTAGTCTCAGGCAGGTCTCTTAGCTGGATGTGTGTTGGAAGGTGGAGATTTAGACTTGTGTGAAGGCTGCATTACATTGCACAAAGGAGCGATGTTGTGAGGAATTCACTTTCGTGTATTTGAAAAGCTACGAATTTTACTCGCTATTTCTCGCCTTTTCTTGGAAAAAGGCCTTTATTTGCAGGGAAATTTTTTCCAAAAGGTTAACTCTCATATTCCGCTTCGCCCATTCCGGCAATTTGCCAATCGACTGCCCATACCTAACAGCAGACCACCGCATAGTCCTTGCTATGCCTTATGACTCTCCCTATGCTTTGATTCACCGCCTTAAAACAGCAATTAGGCAAACAGGCATTTCCATTCATTCCGCCTTTCTGCAGGTCCTAAAAAGCCATTTTTCCCTTCATCTCCAGATCCTGGGGGTTAGGGTAGGGCTGGCCGATGACTACAGCGCAGTGACCAACTGGCCCTTCGAAGTTAATACCTTCGGAAAGAGACCTTCGCATTACTGTGAATAGAATCGCACCACAGTTCCTTGTAGCACCTACCTTGTATGGTTCAAATATCGAGCAATCACGAACATCTTCGAAAATTACCTTTAGCTGCTCAATACTCCTATAAAAACCCTTCTTTTTTGCGTAATTCAGAAGCTTAGTCAAATGGTCGAAAGAGGAAAAAAGCAAACATCACCATTCGGAACCACTTTGCAAATTTCTTCCAATACAATAGAAATCGCTTCCAGCGCTTCATTCGTATTCCTATACTCATAAGTCAACTTTAACTTTCACACCCTTTTCCAAGAGTGAACAGCTTCATGTTCTCAGGGGGAATCACATGTCCGCAGTCGCAGATTCTGAGTTGTTCAGTGGAAAGACTCAGGAATTCGGACTTTGGGTCCATAATGCTGCCAGTTAGGACTAGACAGCGGCAGGAATTCAGAACTTCGGTAAAAACGCGAATTGGGTTAATAAGCATTTTTTGATGATTTGAGTATTTCCATTTTCCGGTTTTATGATGATTGAGTGATCATCTGGATTTAGCCTTAAAGAAACAATAAAGCGGAGAATCGATATTATTCGCTTTGCGGATTGACTGCTGGATAGGGAGACTTAAGGACTGTTGGTAGAGTGGCTGCAACCATACTTCCCAACAGTGCAGTTTCATACGCTCTGCAATGTCATGAAGAACTGGCGAAATCGAGCATTTTTGCAGGAAATCAAGTGGCTTATGTGCTGCCATCTATGAAGCGTTCCTGCATTTCTCTGGAAACTGCTGCAATTGCAGCTAGACTTGTCTCTATATCCTGTTTTAGCATGTTCGCTTCAGATGCTAGTCTGCCTTCCCCGTGCTTCTCCTTTTCCTGTTCTGTCGGGACCTCTATTAGATGCTCTGGAAGGGAAATTTCCAAACCTTTTAGAGTTTTTTTCGCTTTTTCGAACTTTTCCCTAGTCCTTTCATACGAATTGCAGTCAATAATTTGGTCAATTGTATTATGCGCTTCATCTATTATAATGACAGTTTTGTTACCGACAAGCTGCACTTGCTTCAGTATCGCTGCACTCAGTACATACTGATAAGGAGCTAATATTCCCTGAGCTTTTTCTAATGTCTGCTTAGTGCCGTAATATGGACATCCGCCGCAGTTTCGACCAAATTGCTTGATATCCTCGATGTCTGTCACAGCGGAAAGTACGCAATTCCCTGTTTTTATAGTAGGGACAAGCAGGCGAGTTTATTGCAGTTCTATGCTTTTCGCAGTACTTTTTCATGCTTTTCGCTTCCCGCGCCTCGGAATTTATGCACAATTTCGACCATGAAGCCAAAGTTACAACTTTCAGCCGACTGAATACAGTCTTATTTATCTCGCTGACAAATTGTTGTAGTTGGCTGTGAGTCCTTGAGCAGTATATTATCTTTGGCCGATTTCCCATAGCCTCATCATACCCAGTCGGTCCATACATTTGGACGTCTGTTTGAGTCTCTCTTAGAGGCTCAATTCCCAAGTACAGCTGGTCACTAAGCCACTAAAAAGAAGCACAAATTATACTCAGACTTTTCCCGGTTCCTGTAAGACTTTCGAATATCCCCCCTTTTCCCTCTCTCAAAGTCGCATAAAGTGCTTCACCTGGACTCCATACGGCCGACCTGGGAAGTAGAAACTTCCTCGCATTTCTGCCATTTCGCTATTTAAATCCGCTAATTAGCCGCTCTGCCGCTGTCGCATTCGCTGCTTCTTCTTTGCTGGATCGGGTCGTTTTCTTGGCTTTGTCTCTGTGGAGCGCTTCTCGCACTGCCTCTGTCAAGTCCTTGGCTTTGATTTTGGCGACTTCGAGGCATTTGAGGAGGATATCAGTGCCGACGCAGGCTCCTCCGGTTTTCTGTAAGGTCAAAATGTCTCCGTATATATTCATGCAGACGATGATTTTCCCGTCTAATAGACTTTCTTCCTTTAGCGTGGGGTCGAGAAGGACCATATTTCCAGCGTCCAAAAAGCCGAAAGTGACGCAGATGGGGAGGAAATGGACACTGAGAGCCTTGGTAAGGGCTAAAGTCTGCACCTCGCGGTTAGGCATGATCTTAGTCACTGGGATTTTGAAGTGAAGAAGGGCTAAGACGGCCGCCAGCATGCATGCATCCACTAAATTGCCCTTGTGACTGAGAATATGCAAGTCGACACACACCTTCCAAACCAGTTTCCCCGCCTGAATGCAGAGACTTTCCGGGTTCAGCGCCTTCGCCTTCTTCACCACTTTCTCGAGTACTCTTTCGATTTCGCGAGAAACCGGGTTGCCCACTCTTTTGGCCTTGAGCGAGTCGTAGCCAAGCACTTCTTCAAAGTTGGGGTGCGCCATAGGCAAGAAGTCCACGTTGAACTTGACGAAGCCTTCATGAGGACGGTCTGGGTAGGGCGGGTCTTGAGTGGCGGACACGTGGGCCAGGACTAAGGAGTCCCCGAGTGCTAGTTCGCAATTGCCTGGAGTGTCGCCCAGTTGCACCCTCAGACTGCGGTAGTCAAAAGGCCGTCTTCCGTCAAGTCTCTGGTCATGGGCACGAAGCGCTGCAAGCACAAAAGCCTGTTCATTGACTGTCAGCGGCTCCATTACCCAGCGGCACTAGTATAAGGAACTCAAAAGGCTGTGTAGTGTGGAGAACCGGAGGACTGAGAAGCGAGTTGCGAATCTCTATTCTGAGGAATTATTTGGAGGATGTAACTGAATATAGATCTTTGGTCCAAATAGTAAAATCGCACAAATCGATTTTGGGCGGAAAACTGGAATTTCGTATTCAAGTTTGATATTTAGCAAAATGCACAAATCCGGAAATCGCTGAAATGTCTATATGTGCATGGAATTTAACTGGATTTAGTGACTAGTGAGAGAAGTCGGGTCCTTACAACTTCATCACCCCTATCATCACCGAACTACGATCCAAAGACAAACAGCCCAAAGTATCCGCCATAAATTCCTAAAGGAATAAAGCAATTCCCCTTATCTCCCTGGAGTGTTCAAGGTACAACTGAGGCGAACAGAACGGTTCTGGACTAGCACTGGACCATAGAGGGGTTTTTAGTACTGTTTGGGAAATTTCGTGCCTATTTTCATAGAACTGACATGTAAAGGTTTTATCAATCGTCCGCAGCTTTCCAGACTTTAGCACTTCCAGGGAATTAGTCGCAGGCTCAAAAGCACCTCACTCGTATCCTTCCAGTCAATCCTAGGGAAAGATGGCGATTTCGACCTCCTTGAAAAGGCAATTTATAGTACTTTTTTCATCAATTAGCATCATTTATACATAAACTAATTAGACATCCGCCTCAAGGACAATCGCGAAAAAGGCAAAAATCAGTTAAGCGGAAGATTTGATGAATTTCGATTTTCAGCGGTTTTCCATTAGAATCGCCCTATTGAAGCCTTTTCTAAGCCCGGGGAAGTCTTCGAATGTAGGCCGAAGTGGAGTTTTCCGCCCTATTGGGTCGACTTGGCGGGGTCCAGTTAGCCATCTTATAATGCACGGCGCGCAAGTGTCAGGCAACCTCACCTCTTCCCTACTCGAGGAACTAATCAACCAGGTCGAAACTGTCATCGACGAGGAGACGAAATGCACTCATGCGGAGGTAGCGAACAAGGCGGCAGCTACTCTGCCCAAGCAGGTGCAAAAGACCAACGCAGCGAATTTCTCAGTGTGGCTTGGACCCTACGTAGGCAGCGGCACAGGCCTCCAAAGAGACACCGGGACTCCCAGTTCCGCCCAACTTTCCTATGACATCGTGAGAGTCGCAGTAGGCGCCAAGTCCAACGACTGCGCTACTCTCTGTGTCCGGACTCTATTTGTGGAGCCAAAAGAGCCGATTGCCAGGATGTATGGAGTTCTGCTAGAGTTGCTGCAGGTCGGGACAAATGCGTTGCAGCCGGATGTGCAACTCAAAGAGGTTTACGCCAAGTGCAAAACTCACGTAATCAACAAAGACCCAGACTCCGTCAAATTCCTACCAGAGTGTCTCGGCTATCTTCTCGACCCAGCCACTCCCGACCGCAAGGGCAAGCCCATCTCCGTGGACTCCATCGGTGTAGCCCGATCTGGCGAAATCTACGCTCTGACGCTCGCCTTCCAAAACGTCCCAAAGCCTGCCGACTTCACCTGCACCGCCCCCGCCCTAGCTATCGAACTCACCGACTCTGTGAAGGTCAGTGAGAAGGGACCTGCTTCTTTGCTGACCACCACCATCCGAAGGTACGCAGACGTGTCCTACTTCCTAGAAGGCGACGAAGAGTCTCAGCACAGTAAAGCCACTCCGCCTCCTGCAAGCAGGGACCCTGCGCCTCCCACTCGCAGCAGTCGCCGCAAGACCAACACCAAGGACCAACTCGAACACGAGCGAACACGCAAGGACCACCAGCGGGACCTGAGGGCGAAGAAGGAAGAAGAGCTGCGGGAGCGCTACCTCAACCACAGTACTAATGAAGGCCAGAGCAGCAAGGGTCAGCGCTGTTTGAGTGAAGTCTCCGCCTACCCGTCTCCTGACATGTTCCCTGATGCAGTCCGCAAGAACCAAGTGTTCGTGGATGCGAGAAATGAGGCTGTCATATTACCAATTCATGGGCAAAAGGTGCCTTTTCATGTGTCAACTATCAAGAATGTCAGTAAAAACGAAGAAGGGAAATTCACCTATTTGCGCATAAACTTCTTTGCGCCGGGCGTTATGCTGCGCGACTCTGGCTACTTCCTGCCCGAAGTCCAGTCCCCGGAGGCCTTCTACATCCGAGAGCTGACCTTCAAAAGCGCTGACAGTCGGCCGATCACCAACTCTTTCCGTCTGCTGAAGGAACTGATCAAGAGAGTAAAGGCGAAAGGCAACGAGGAGCAGGAGAAAAAGGACCTGGTGGACCAGGAAGGACTGATACTGCTAAAAGGCAAAAGACCCACTTTGCCCGACTTGATAGTCCGCCCCAATATTAGTGGGAAGAAAACCACTGGTACGCTTGAAGGCCACCAAAATGGCCTGCGATTCATCAGTAACAAGGGCGAAAAACTGGACTTGGCTTATTCCAACATCAAACACGCGATATTCCAGCCAGTCGAACAAGAGCTGACAGTCCTGCTGCACTTCCACCTCCGCAACCCTATCATGGTGGGCAACAAACGCTCAAGTGATGTGCAGTTCTATACGGAGGCGGGAATTCAGAGTGATGATTTAGGGGTGAGAGGCAGAGGGCAGGACGTAGACGAAATCCAGCAAGAGCAAAGAGAGCGGAAATTCAGGGAAAAGCTAAATCGGGATTTCAAGTCTTTTGTGGAAAGTGTGCAAGCGGTTTCGAACGATGCGGTGGAGTTTGATATACCGTATAGGGAACTGGGGTTCTATGGAGTGCCGAATAAGTCCAATGTGTTCCTCATGCCCTCTGTGAACTGCCTGGTCAACCTTACAGAACAGCCCTTTTTCGTAATTTCCCTCAGCGAAATCGAAGTTTCTCACCTCGAACGAGTCCAATTCTCCCTCAAAGCCTTCGACCTGGTATTCATCTTCAAGGACTACTCGAAACTTCCAATTCGCATAAGCAACATCCCAGTGGAGTACCTAGACTCAATAAAGGACTGGCTGAACGACATTGACATCATATACAGTGAAAGCACCAACAACTTCAACTGGACCAATGTGATGAAGGAAGTGACTAGGGACATGAAGAAGTTTGTGGATGAGGGCGGGTGGGGGTTTCTGCAGGACGAAAGTTCGGAGGAGGCGGCTGAGGAGCAGTCGGAGCAGAGCGATAGTAGCTTTGAGGAGGACTTGAGCGCGGAGGAAAGTCAAGAAGATGAGGACGAGGATTTCTCGGAAGAAGAAGAAAGTGATGATGCGGAAAGCGAAGCTGACGACTCCGATTCCAGCGAGAAGGGTATGGACTGGGACGAGTTAGAAGAACAAGCTCGCAAGCTGGACAGCAAAAAGCGCCTCGCAGTAAAGCCTCCTCCGCCCAAGCGGACCAAGAAGAACTAGTAGATATAAAGCAATGGCTGGCGCGAAGAAGCCTAATGCGAAGGCTGGGCCGCTTTCCTACTCGCAGACTGATGGGCCTGGGCAGATCAACTCAAGGTCTGTGAAGGTGCTGGGGTCGACTTTCCACATCGATGAGCGCTATGAGATTCAAGACACGGTGGGCAGTGGAGCCTATGGTGTCGTCGTTTCAGCCCGAGACAGCCGCTCCGGGCAAATGGTCGCCATCAAAAAGATCGAAAAAGCCTTCGAGCACTCCACCTTCACCAAGCGAACTCTCCGAGAACTCAAAATCCTCCGTCTAATCCAGCACGAAAACGTGATCGGCATCAAGACCATCCAACTCCCCAGGTCCCGAGACGACCTGGACGAAATCTACGTAGTGAGCGAATTGATGGAAACCGACCTCAGCTCTATCATCCGCTCTCCACAGCCTCTTTCCGACGAGCATTGCCAGTTTTTTGTCTATCAGTTACTGAGAGGACTGAAGTTCCTACACAGTGCCAGCATCTTGCACAGAGACTTGAAGCCGAGGAACTTGCTTGTGAACTCGAATTGCGACTTGAAGATTTGCGACTTCGGCCTGGCTCGGGCGGATCTGCCCAATCTCAAGGTCAGGGCAGCCAATATGACCGACTACGTGGCGACTCGCTGGTACCGCGCTCCTGAGGTGTTACTGACTTACAAGGTCTACACGAAGGCGATGGACGTATGGAGTGTGGGGTGCATTTTAGGAGAGCTCCTCCTGCGGAAGCCAATTCTACCAGGAAACGACGCCCAGCACCAGCTCGACTTGATATTCAACTTGGTCGGGTCGCCCACAGACGAAGACATTGCAAACATCCCCAACCCGAAATCCAAGGAAAAAGTGCTCAGAATGCCCCGACGTCCTGGACAGACTTTAGACGCGAAGTTCGCAAGTTGCAACCCAGAGGCTGTGGACCTACTCAAAAGTATGCTCATTTTCGACCCGACTCGCCGCGTCACTGTCGAAACAGCACTAAACCACCCCTACCTTTCCCAGCTCCACTTCCCTGATGACGAGCCGACCACAGACGCGGTTTCCTTCTTCGACTTTACCTTTGAGCGAGAAGTCCTTACGATGAAGGAACTAAAGGATAAAATATATGAGGAGATTTTGCTTTATCACTTCCCTGACCGTAGATCAGAGTATGAGCGGCTCAAGCGTGAAGGGGCGGTCGCAGTCTCGCCCAATCCGCAAGGAGACGCACATGATAGCAGTGATGAAGACGACCTGAACTAGTAACAGATAACTAAGAATGGTCGTAGACTTCATCAGATGTATATTGCCTTTGAGTAAAAGGGACAAAATTGAGATCTGAGCATCGACAACTTTCCCTAAAGGCTGTATTTTTCATGCAAAAGTGACAGTTTGGAAGCTAAATCAGAAAGCCTAATTCGCCGAAATGTCTATTAAGTCCCTCGATAAGGCAACTTTTGGGCGTTTTCACCCAAATCTGTAGGAATAATTATGAACGACTTTTGCAAGTTTTGCGGCGGAGCCTCTGACAAGATCTGCCTCTGCGACTTTCCGCCCACAAGTCTGTGCCTCCAATGCCGAGACTCACACGAAACCAAGTCCAAAAGTCTCTCCCACACCTACCTACCCGCCGCTCTCATAGCCAGAATAGGCTCGAGAGAGGTTCTGGACGAGGCCAAGGAGCGGGAATTCACCTTTGCAAAGCGCAAGAGAGAACTCATGAGTGAAGTGCAACACATGGACGGGTGTATAGGCGAAGTCGAGGCAGTCTTCCATGACTTGCAAGAAAAGGTGGCGGAGATTAGAGAAAGGCTGCTGTTGGAATTGCATCAGAGACGTGAAGAAGCGAATTTGCTCCTCGAAGTGACCTTTTCAAACATCAACGAACACCTTTTCGATACTGATTACGACCCTGAAGATGCACTGACCCAGCAAATCTGGCGGCAAGAAGCACTCACTTTGCGGCCTTTTCGGTACCAAGTGAGACCTTTGAGTGCCGTTTTGGCTCTGGTCGCAGACCTGGTGACTGTCTCCTGGAGCAGTCTGAGTATGTCAGTGACAGCCCCGCTGTCCTTTGTGTCTGCGAACGCCCTCAGAACCTTTTCACTGCAGAGCGGAACGTGGAGTGCACTTCCGCTTTCGCAGGAAATCGGGCTGAGCAAGCACTCCAGCCTGGTAGTGTTCGACCAGGCGAAGTTATTTGTGTGTGGGAATAACCCTGCCACAGCCCTGAATTGCCTAATAACCTGCAGTTCCGGGGCAGTCCAGCCACTCCCTGACACTCTCCGAGCCCGCAATTTGCCAGGCCTAGCCGTAGTTCAGAAGAGTACCTACATCTTCGGAGGCAAGGACGAACGGGGTATCGTCATAAACGTATGTGAGAAGAGAAGAGAGAGGGACTGGACGCAGCTGCCCCATTCCGGCTTCAAGCGTTGGGGCTTTAACCCCTGTGTGGCCGGCTCCAAAATCTATCTCCTGGGTGGCGAGCCTCAAAGCGGCTCCGAGGCTTTCGACACTGCATCTCAAACATTCACGAAACTCCAGTTAGAACTCCCCAAAGGCTTCTCCTCATGTATATCGACGGAAAGGGACATTCTCATAGTGACAAACAGTGAAGTGAGGCGCTGGACTGTGGACTCTGACCTGACTGAAGTTCAGTGCACTCCAGTAAGCAGACTGCCTGCGAACTGCTCGGGGAGTGCAGGTCCGGTTTTGGCGGAAGGGAAGGTGTATGTGTTGCAGGCGTACTTGGGAGTGCTGCATGTGGTGGATGTGGCGACGCTTACTTATAGTGCGATACTCGTAGATTAAGGTAGTACGGTTTTAATACTGAGAGGCTCGAAGTGGGGTGACGTTCAGTATCTGGTTTCCTTCCTACAAGTTTGATTAAAGACTTTACCACTTTTCACGACCTACACAAAAACCAGCTGCTTCAAAGGAGGCAAAACTTCCTCTGAGGACTTTTACCAGTTCCCTTGTTACCATCCCTTCATTAGTTGAATTTCGACCACTTCAGGCCCTAGCAGCGTTTCTCCTACAAGGACCCAACGAATGGTTTTAATCCGCTGAAACATTTCTTCACTCTGCAGCTCCTCTCTGCAGGTCTATAGACCGCCCTGACTCATTTTATAGTAATGACGGAAACAGAGATTTGCATCATCTGCGGTCAACACGAGGCTTCTGTGCAGCTTTCGTGCCAGTGCGCCTTTTGTCGAGACTGCCTTGCGGACTGGATTCTCGTGCAGCTCTCTTCCAGTGCCGTGACCTCTGCAGGACTCACATGTCCCAGCGCCTTCCGTCACCATGTGCTCGCCCACTCCGACATCCAGGCCGCCTTTTCCCAGCGTGCAGACTCCCCTCAAGACTACCACCTCACCCGCCTTCTCCTACTCAAAGAGCCCGACTTCAGAGCCTGTCCAGACTGCGCAGAAGTCGCATGGACGGATTCGAAGATTCAGTGCTATTCACAACTCCGCTGTGAGAACTGCAAAGCGCAGTGGACGGACCCGAGCTTGGCGCCCAAGGCTTTGCGGGTCTATAGAGGCGTGAAGTCGGGCAATTTCTGGACTGCGCTTTGGTTGGAGGCCTGGACCAAAAAGTGCCCACGGTGCTTGGTGGCCATTGAAAAGACAGGTGGCTGTTCACACATGACCTGCAAAAGGTGCAACTTCGAGTTCTGCTGGTCCTGCCTTCACAACTTCCGCGGACACAGTGAGTTCCTATGCGTGTTAAAGCTGGTTTACCTGTACTTCCTCCTGATTCTCCTTCCCTTTGTAACAGTGCTAAAAACCGGAAACAGCATCGAACCTCTATACGACGCTATGCGAATGGTGATTTATTTCCTTTGCAGTTTATTTGCTTTGGGAGTGGAAGCCAGAGCCCACTTCGCCTTAGCGAAGAGTCTCTGGATAATTGTACTGAGTAAGCCGCATGGAGGTGGCCGGAGTGTGCAACTCTGCGGGTTCCTTACAATGCTAGCGCTGCTGGAGCTGCTCAACGTGACGCTGTTTCTAATAGCCGGGTGCCCGTGGCACTGGCTGCAGCGGATGTTGACAGTGCTGGTACAGGTTTCGTGGGCTGCGCCACTGTCCCTGTCGGTGTACTCACTTTACCTTAGATAGACATATGGAGCTTGAAACCTTCTTTCAGCTGGTCTGAGGAGCGCTGCACTCACAGCAAACGGTAAATGTCGGATTGAACATCTGAAAAGTCGCACATTACTGCGGGATTAAGCGGAGTTATTTGGGAGTTCGGATGAATAGATAAAGGTTGAAGACTTATTTCTATATCTGGAGCAGGTAACATGGACATCAGACAATGGGAATAGTTATGGAGGCTGAATTTCATAGTTATTCCGTTTTCTCTAATAATCTGCACACAAACCTCACAGAGTTACTTCTTTTCATACACATGACCGAAACATGCACTCCGATATTTCCCCTGAGTCAAACTCAACAAAAGCAGTCTTATTTTCTATCCTTTTTCAAGCTTTCTCTATGTTTTGCCAGCTCTATAGCTATATATTCAGTGAAAATCAATATTGCCGATTCAGCTTTCTCAACTATCAAAACTTAGAAAGCGGGTTGATATATGCTGATGCAGCCTTTGGCCTTGACTGCAACAATAGCTTAAATACATGTTCGTTGGAAGTTGACGTGATAAAGACTGGCATTAGAGTCGATTAATGCAGAACTAAATGAGAAAATCGCATTGACGAAATTGACTTTTTACGAAAAGCCCAAAACTAACAAATCCCCCTGCCTATTGTTGTACAAGTATCGTTGAAATCTCTGCTATAACCACCCAGTTCACCCTCCTCCTGCCCTCTTTCCCACTCTATTCTCTCCCAATTCCCACATAATGGACCCCCCCGAGCTCTCCGGCCACTACCTAAACGACAAAGTCGCAATCGCCAAACTCTTCACGGACAACTACGTGAACATCCTCCCCAGCGAAAACAGCCTCAACTTCTTCGTCCAATGCTCCGAAGAGCGGCTGTACCGAGTCCGCAATGGCATCCGTCTCCGCGACGCAGTGGAAACCCACCAAGACATATACGAAACCCTGGTCAAGCAAAGGAAGCCTGCAAGGTCGAATGAGGAGGAGCATAAGAAACTGAAGCAGGCGGTGATCTTGGGCCTGGACCATCAGAGGCCGAGACCTGGAAGTGGACCGAGTTACTTTCAACTGGAGGAAATCAGGACTGCGGAGGGGCAGGCGAGTCCTGGCATGCAGGAATATGTCAAGGCGAAGAAGTTCGATGCGGGAATTGAGCGGAAGAAGCATCACTTCCTGCCCAGTTACTTCTATGAACGGTACGCGAAGGTGTCGACTCTGCTGAATGAGAAGCAAAGGAGGGACTCGAGCGATACAGCGAGTCCTTCGGCACTGACAGGGCAGCAGGGCACTAGGAAAGGCAACGGCAAAGGAATGGGCAGGGGTGAGACCGAGGACCCCTTTATTGCCAAAATAGACGAAATTGATGAGTCGATTCGGAAGGAAGTGGACGAAAAGGCGAATTCTCGCAGACGAGAAGAACTGCTGAGGCAGCAGAAGGAAAGCTATATTGCCAGTTTGATCCACAGCAAGAAGCCGAAGAAGACGGGGACGGACTTCATTGATCACCGCTACTTGAAGCTGCGGGCTTTGGGACGGACTGTGTATACCAAGCCTTTGGCGGAAGTACGTCCGCGCATCCTCGAATTCCTAGAAAAAGCAGTGTTCCCTGATACTCCCCCAACCACCCCTCCCGTCCCCCTCCTCGCCTCCATCAAGTCCTCCCCTTTCCTCTACTCCCAAGCCAGTTGGCTGCCTGCCTCCGCAGGCTCCAGCACCCGAGACAAAGTCCGCACCGCAAAGGCCGAGAGTGTGCGCTCTGAAGACCTAAGCAAAGGCGCTTTCCACAGAGGAAGAAGTCCCTTAGCGACTCCTTCAGGCAAAATTAGAGAGATAGTGGCCCGCGCCCTGTCCATCGAGCGAACTCTTTAGCCTTCCTATGGTAGTAATGGCGATAACTGCGTGATGAGAAAAGAACGGCCGACTGCTTCGTGCTGAGCCTTCATCCCTGATCTGTAGTAGATGTGCATATCTGTCTTTCCCGAGAGATTGGAAGTGGGCTTTGGCCTGTCTATGGGAAATTGAGGATGGGTGGGTGTAGTGCATAGCTGTGTTCGACCTAGCTGAGGGTGTATGAGACCGCAGGGAGGAGAATTCTCGTATCTCTGTGAGTAGGGGAGAGTTGATGACTCACGATTTGAGTCTGAGACTAGGAAGAAACTACTTAGCGTCGTAGAGAAATCTAAGTCCGGGCCAAGGCTTACAGCCTCCCTGTACAGTCCGACACCATCTCCTTTCTAAGCACTGACTCTCTGCAAGCCTGGCTTCTTACCTCAAAACTCGGGTGAGACTGGAAAGAGGGAGACCAGGCAGTGAAAAAGGGACTGCGGGACTATTTGCACTGCGGGAAGTGGGTGGTTTAGGTCGGGACTCCCTATACAGAGGAGTTGCCGAGTAGCGTAGTTGTGCAACTTGTAAATTTCCGAATTTAGAAATTAGAGTAACGTAGGACTCAAGTGTACTGGCTTCGTAGGTCGATGCAGTGTAGATTTCCTTTGATTTCAGCAAAATAGAAGTACAAAACTGTGAATTTAACCGAAATGAGATTTTTTGAATTTTTACGTTTTAGGTTGCTAACTATAGAGTTGTAAATTCGGATAAGCAGCCAAGAAACTGCAATTTTGCATACGTAATTTCCTTATGCAACACTATTTTCCTGATAGCAAATAGAGAAAAGTCAGATTTTCGCATTTCCCTTCAAAACTTGAAAGTGAACGTTCTGGATTATACAGCTATGCAGGCTGGGAAGTGGATTTACACCTATACGGCCTGCTTTCATTTTAATCTAGCCCTAGATTTGAACCAATTCCCCGATTTTGATGGTGAATATGTTCATCCAAAGCCTCTTTTGACCTTTGCAGAGCTAAAACGCCAGTGGCTTGATATCGCCTAATGCCTAGAGCCAGGAAAACGTGCAAAGAAAGTGCCAAAGTCCTGCAGCTGGCAATAGCACATGCCCGGGCTTGCACCTCCTACCAGTATAGCACTGCTCTACTGCCACAGTGCTTCTTTGTGCACGGTTTGCCTATTGCACCTAATTACGTCCAAGTAGGTCTCTCAGAGGCTGATTCTGGAAGGCAGAGACAGACCATACGCTCTAACTATCGAGCTTTACGGCTTTACTTGACTTCGGCCATCTCTTGCACGCCCATGCAGCAGATACAGCCGGTGGAATAGGCCCCACAGTCATACCAATAGGGCTCCCTGTCCAACTTCTTTTCCTTCCGGATGGCCTGGCGCACCCAGGCAGCTCCCAGACAGCCACAGCAGCATGTGGCTAGGCAGCCCATGATGGGGGTGGGACTTGTGGACTTGATCTTGCCTAGCGCCATGTACTGCACTATAGCTAGTCCGAGCCAGTTGCAGCAGCAAATCAACAGGCACGGTCCGATTTCCTTCGTGCACTCGCAGAACCCATTCTTCCAGCCTCCGTTCTTCCCTGGCATATGGCTTTATTAAAACCGTTCGTCAACATGGACGCTTAGAAACCGCTGCCTGGGTTAAAAGCCTGTAGACGGCTTCCCATCCAGCCAAAGGCCAGGACTTGAGGTCTGTCCTATTTCTATTCCCAGGCCTCACTAGTAACCGTCACCCGGGCTTTAGCTGGGCTTGAGTCTCTCATGGGCGCGCATTGCACTGGACTTTGGGAGATGAGACTAGAGTTGGAAGCGAGACAGGGAGGGAGTTAGGACTAAGGCTGCTCACTTGAAACGGAAGGGACGGATCTTGGTGGCTGAGAGGAAGGCGTGCAAGTCCTGTGCAAGTCGAGCCGGGGGCAGCCTCGACAAATCCACACTGTGAACCGATATCACCGACTGCGGCGTTGTTCTTTTCGCTCTAATCGCACACCTCAAGGCTCCGCGAGACTGCAAGTCCTTCAAAGTCTGTCGCTTGATATCCAGTTCAGAAGCAGAGCGCATCATTTTCCGCCTATCTGCGGCTTCATCTGCTATATCTTTCCTTTGTTTCTTGCGAATAAGTGCATGTAACTGAGAGGAGGACCGTTGCTCCTCAGCCCGAAGTCGAAGCACAGTCAAATTTTCAGCCTTTTGCCGCTGTTTGACGCTTTCTAGCATTAGCCGGTTCAGAACGCTCCTTCCTTGCCAGAAGTTCTCCACCAAGTCGTCCTTTTTCCGACTGTACAGACTAGTAACGGTCCTGATGCGGTGCAGAGCGGAGGCTGACTTGAGTGCCACATCAATTGTGTGTAGGCCGGAACTCGGCCTTCTGCCCACTGTGCTGCTCACTGGCTTGGAGGTGTGGGTCGTTCTCAGGTCCTGCTGAGCCACGTGCGGCCGAGGCAATTGCTTGCGATAGGGCGTGAGCCGAGACACAGGATGTGAGTTGCTCTGGGAGGAAAGACTGGATATAGAGCTAAGCTCTGCGTGGAAGTCTTCAGGTGACAAGGTAGCGGAAAGCAGGGAGCCGGGCAAGTCAGGGTCACTGCCGTGTAGTTGGATTCCGATGGATTTGGACATAACATGAGGCTTAAAGGGAGATGAAATGCTTAGAGGGTGGGAAGCATTGGAAGTGCTTGCTGTAAAGTCAGCTTTTGAGGTTAGTATATTGCAGAATTATTCCTTTCCTGTGAAAATGAAAACGTAGAAGTGGAAAAGCCTTTTCTATAACCAGATATTTGAGGAAATAGCTGAAAATGCATAAAAGACACATATATTTGACAGAAAATAGGCCTAAAATATAGATTGTAGCAGGCTTTTCACCTTGCAATCCACCATTACCACATACATTCACTGCACCCTTACCAAAGTCCTAACAGGGAAATAAGCATATAAGTGTTGAAATGCTTAAAAGGTAAGTCCCATGCTAAGGAGATACTTCAATTAGGGAATTATACGTGTCCTGATAAAGAGATACGTATAATTCCCCCATTCCCTCTCCTAGCGCAATGACCTTTTTCCTTGTCTAATTATCCAATTGTAGTCAATGTGCTATCTGAAATCTGCACCGACGCACACCAAATAGAAATTTTCCTGCATCCTTTCCCTTCATCTCGCGACATCGCCCTTTCCACCCATAACAAGATGGAGCTATTTCAAGTCCGCTATAAGTGCTGGCAGTGTTAATGTGTAGGTTCCCTGCTAAGGAGTTACTTCAATTATTACAACACCACTCCTGGCGCAACGACCACTTTTTCCCCTTTGTAGGCAATTCCTTGTTAATCCGCCCTCTTTCGCTTATCCGGAAAACTAGTAAAAGCCTTCGAATTACCTTAGGATTGGTGAATGTATGGATAGAGTCTCGGTCTGAATCCACAGTTCACTAGCAGCAGATAGCATGATAGGAGAAAAAGATGCAACCCAGGTCTCCACTGAACAACAGCGACTCCGGCTTCGAAGAGGTGTCCTTTGCACAAGACGCACATAAGCTAGTACTGGAACCCGCCCCGCAGCGACCCGTTCTCAAGTCCCCTTCGCCTCTGCCCTCCATCCCTCTCCAAGGCTTCGGCCATAGTCTCGTCCCTGACATGGTCTTCGGCTGGCGGCCGAAACTCCTCCCCGGCGGTCCAATTCCTCTGATCTTCAACAAGCGAGAACTGCCCACTGCAGACTTCCCGACCATATACCACGGCTTTCGCCCTAGAGACAGCATGGTCTTACACCAAGCTATCGCCGGCCTCTACCCCCAGCCAGTCACGATTTCCCCAGATGTATTTGAATTCATACACCGCAGAGATGCGCGATTGCAGGACTTGCGGCCGTTCGTGGGGATGTCGCCTGGGACTCATGCCCTGGTCTTCGAGTCGAAGTTCGAAAGCGGGAATTTGGACCGAGTGGTGCAGTTGGGAGAGCGGGAGTATGACTTGTACATGCGGCCTGACGCTAACACAAAGGGGTACTTTCAGTGGTTCTATTTCTCTGCTGAGACGAAAGACGAACGGGAAGTCCGGTTCAATGTGCTGAACTTCACCAAGACGGAAAGCCTGTACAGGCAAGGAATGCTGCCCTTTGTGCTGAGTCAGACTAGACAAGGCTGGCATAGAGCAGGCGCAGATGTCAAGTATGCACCTAGCAAGTTGACGCAAATGGGGAGTAGAAGCCTGTACTCCCTGTCCTTCACGTACAGGTTTCCTGCGAAAGGGGATAAGGTCTATTTCGCATACGCAGTCCCTTACACTTTTTCCCGGCTCTATGGGTTTCTCGGTAGTTTGCAGCCGGCGCAGTATATTCACAGGGAAACTCTGTGCAAAACCCTAAGCGGCATCGAAGTCCCTCTTGTGACCATCACCAATCCTTCCGATTCTCCCAAGGAACACGTGGTTGTAACCGGTCGAATCCACCCCGGGGAGACCCACGCCTCTTGGGTGCTCGAGGTAAGCACTAAATAGGGACTTATTCGGTTCCTACTGAGTGACTCTCCCCAGGCTGACTTACTGAGAGACAGAGTGGTGTTTTCCATAGTCCCCTGTCTCAACCCAGACGGAGTCATAATGGGGAACTACAGGACTGGCTTCTCTGGCGAAGACCTGAACCGCCAATTCGAAAGCCCAAGCAGCACTCTGCACCCCACAGTTTCCGCAGTCAAAAGCCTCGTTTCCCGTCTCCTCAAAACAAGCCCACTTCTCGCCTATTTAGACCTGCACGCCCATTCCAAGAAAAAAAGCGTGTTTTTCTACGGCCCACACTACCCTCTCCACTCTGAAAAGTACTACTCCCTGCGAGTTCTGCCGAAAGTCATCTGTGACCAAGGACAGGAGTTCCGCTTTTCCGCCTGCAGGTTCTGCAGTGAGCCGAGCAAACAAAGAACTGCTCGATTGGTCCTTTCGAGGGAATTCGGCATTGTGAACTGCTACACTGTGGAGACGAGTTCGTATGGGTTTTTGACAGAGGACCGGAAAACGAAGGGCTTTGAGGAGGAGAGTTTGCAGGAAGCAGGGGAAAACATAGGCAAAGGCTTAGCACAGTATATCGCAATTATGGAGACTGAAGCCAAATTGATAGAAGAAAAACGTCGTTTACGCAAAAAGCGGTACTCGAAGACCCACACTAGAGACTCCCCCACGTCTCCTGCCCGCAAACACGACTTTTCGCCTACTTTCGACTCAGTCATCACCAGCATCAAAGCTGCAGAGGCAGCCCCGCCTCCCCCTGAGCCGGGCGACCTTTCCGACACCTCCTCAGACGCAGAGTTCCAAGAAGACCAGTTCAGTCCGCAGGACCGACAGGAGCTGCACGAGGAAATAACCAATATTGTGCAGGAATGCAGTACATTGGGAGCCAGCCAGCCGAGTGTCAGGAAGACGAGTTGGAATAAGCCTGGAAACCGGACCAAAATAGGCAGAATTACGCCGGAATTGGGACGAATTGGAGACGACGTTGAAAGGTCGAAAACGCCTGTAAGGGCTGAAAAGAGGGAAACTAGGGACGGAAAAGCCACCCAAAGTCCCCTTTTCCTCACAGAAGCCAACCCAATCCTCTCCTGCAAGCGCAAACTACGCACTTTCGACAACCTCGGCATCCGCAGAGTTTCTTCCAAGTCCCCACTCCTCGCAGACACTCGCAAAACCATCTCCCGCGTCCGCAAAGAGATATCGGAGGAACGATCAGTGGGCAGTCGGTCTCAGCCCAGGTCGATTTCCCCTCTACCTGGTATTCGGGATGATGAGGAAGTGGATAGTCCGTTGCTTCACTCTTTGGTCAGTGCGAAAAAGTCGCCGTTGGTTCGGTCGGAGGTCAAGGCAAGTCGCAAGAGAGTGCAGGTCGCGAGGCCGGTTTCGATCCTGCCGCATATTCCCACGCTCAAGACTCGCCCAGTACTGAACCTCTCTCGCAAGCTGTCGCAAATCTTCGCCAAGGCCAAGACTTTGTCCTCCGAATGTAGCTGAACACATTAGTCCCTCCCCTAGGTCTGTTCACAGCCTAGGGAAGGTGTAGTAAATGTGGAACCCGCTGCAGTGGCTCTTAACCCGGCGCATATACAGCTCCAGACGGTCTTTCCACCACTTCATAAACACCTTCATGAGCCGCATATCCACCCACCCTTACTTCCACAACAACTTCCTCTTCACCCTATTCGGACTACTGGGATTTATTGGCCTCTATAACGTGAAGCATGATTTGTCCTTCTACGGCCTAGTGCCCACAAAGCTGCTGAAGTACTTGCCTATGGAGAATGGAGGCCAGGTGCTGTTCCCCTTCACTTACTTGTTAGGGTTCTGTGCGAAGGAAATTCCCAGGACGAAGTGGGACAGCTTCGACCAGCGGTCGTTCTTCCCACACACAGAGAAGTTTAAACTGAGGATTGCAGTAGTGGAGGGGAATTTGAACTTGTTGAAGACTGTGCTGGATCGAGGGAAGGTAGCGGTGGATGTTGAAGTTTTGGATAGAGGGACTTCTGCGCTGGGGCTGGCGGCGATGCTGGGCAGGACGCTGGTGCTGGAGTACCTGAGGGACAGAGGGGCGGACCTGGACCGCCAGGACAACCACGGCAACACCCCCCTTATGCTCGCCGTCATGTACCAGCAGGACAGAGCCATGCAGTTCCTCATAGAGAGCGGAGCAAGTCTGGACCTGAAGGACAAGTACGGCTACACAGTCCTAGACAAAGCCAACAACCGCGGCTTTGCCCAGGTCCAAGCCTACCTTCAGACACAGTCCCAGCGGCCTAAGCCAATCCCTGTGAACCCAGTCACTCCCACTCTCGAGGAATTAGCATACCTGCGCAAGCCCAGTGCCTCTGCCCTGGTCCGGAAATACGACCCTGCAAGTCTCTTCATCGGCCAGGAGTACCCCTACTACAAGGAAACGCAGGGACTGCTGGTGTGTATGTTCGGGAACTACTCGGACTTGGACATATCCAATCACTTGCAACTGTGGACTTGGCCCAATCCTAAGGACGACAAGGCGAGTACGGACCAGGAGTTCTTCTCGTTTGGGAGGATAATGCAGGACATGGTGGATAGGCAGCAAGACATGAAGGCCGTCAAGAAAGCTTAGAGGGAGTTAGGACTAGTATGGAAGGCTCTGAGTCGCTGCACCCTTTGGCTGTGCTGGTCACTGAACTCAAGGCAGAAGACGCTTCTCAGAGAGTTCGCTCCCTTTCCCAGCTCTCCACCATCAGCCTCGCCCTAGGCCCAGAACGCACTCAATCCGAACTCCTTCCCTACTTGACCGAACTGATAGATGACGAAGTGCCAGTCCAGCTCGAACTCGCCAAACAACTCAGCTCCTTCACCGCCTACATCGGAGGACTGAACTCCGCCCACTTGCTGCTAGACCCGTTGGAACTGCTAGCGAGTGTGGACAGTGCGGAGGTGCGGAACGTAGCAGTGCGAGGGATCGTGGGTGTCGCTGGAAGCGTGAATTCACAGGTGATGGGGGAAATCGTGCTGGATGTAGTGAAGGGCTTGGCGGAAGCGGAGGGGGTGGCAGGCCGCTGCAGTGCTGCAAGTCTAATATCTCTCTACTACTCCAAACTGGGAAAAGCCGGGCAAAGCGAGGCCTTGGAGGTGTTCGAAGCCCTGGGAAAGGACAGCGACGGACAAGTGCGAAAGGCTGCCGCGGACTCCTACCCGGCTTTAGTGGCCTCAGCAGGCCTCACTGTCTTCGACCTACTCGGCTTATTTGCATCTGACAGAGAAGACCTCATCCGTGCAAGCGCTGTAAACGGCCTGTTAGTCCTTGCACCCGGCCTGCCCAGTGCCAAGCGATCCTCCCTACTATCGACTCTACGGACCTTATGCGAAGACAAATCCATGCGAGTGAGATACACAGTAGTCGACCACTTCCCCGACCTGGGCAGTGCACTAGGGGCGGAAATCTGCGTGCAGGTCCTCAGTCCTGTGTACGTGCGACTAGTCAGTGACTCGGAAGCGCAGGTCAGAACTGCGCTGTGCATGCATTTGAGTGAGTTCGTAGGCTGCATGAGTGCTGAGCAAGCGGCGGTGCATGTACTGCCTGCGGTCGGTACGTTTGCGGGGGATATTGAAGCCGTGAAAAAGGCGTTGGCTGCGCAGGTGGCGAAGTTAGCGAAGTGCATAGGGCAGAAATTGGTACAGGAGTTTCTTCTGCCTTCGATTCTATCTCTGGCGAAAGATGACAGTCTGGAAGTGTCGTTAAGTCTGCTTACTGGCTGTTTGGGCCTTTCCCTGGACGCTGCAAGTCTAGCAGATCTGCTTGCGTCTGTACTCGATAGAGTACTGAAAGATCCGGCTTGGAGGACAAGACTCCAGGTCTGCGACCTACTTCCTGCCTACGCCCAGCACTTACATGCACCGGAATTCCACTTATATTTCGCTAATTCCTTAGAAAAACTGTGTACTGACTCGGTTTTTACTGTGAGAGAATCGGTCCTGCTAAAAATAGCGGAAATAGCAAGAATTTATGGGGAAAAGGATACAGAAGAGAGGATTTGGCCGATGCTTGTGACTTTGAAAGGAGGGAAAAATTACATTTCTCGCATAACTTTGCTGAAAAGTGCTGTTTTTTTGGCTCCTTTTGTGTCTTTTGGCTATTTTCAAGCCGCTTTTTTGCCGATTATTGTGGATTTAGCGAAGGATAAAGTTCCGCATGTCCGTTTAAATGCCGGAAAAGCGTTTTCCAGCCTAAAACCATTCTTTTCAAGCCTAAATATAGAGGGAGAACTAAGAAAATTATGGGAAGCGCTCAAAAAAGACCCAGATATAGACGTCCGTAACTCTGTGTTTGGCCTTTTCCCTGCAAACCAATACTAATTTTCCCCTTAGTCTAGCAGTGCTTACAGCTTACGCTAATATTAGCCGTAAAAGGCAGTGAATGGAGTCTCTTCACCGCTGTTTCCACCCCAAGCATACGAGCTACCCAGCAGACGGCTCCGGCCGAGACAACTACATCGGCTTCGATGACGGAGGCCTCATACCTCGGTCCCTACCCTTGCAACGAGTCTCCCACCCCCACCTCACCTTCGCAAAAACCCAGCAAGTCCTCACTCCCGCCCCCAGACTAGACCCAGGGACGCACCGCTATGCAGCAGACGGCTCTGGCAGAGACTACTACGTGACGTGAGCAATACGCAGGGTAGATAGTGGAGGACTGCTGTCGGCTTACACGCCTGGAGGCCGCAAGGACCTGTTTTTGACGAGTCTCAGGTCGGATGGGCGCAGACGGTACCTCGCTAATACTGACTTCTTTGGCTGGGCCAATAGAGCCTGGCATGCGCCCTCATCCCGGGCCAAGCAGCATCGAAAGCGCACTGTCATTTCCCAACTGACGAACCGGCTCTACACCCGAACCTCCCTTCCCGGCTTCCGCCGCCCACCTGCCGCAGCCCTAGCCTAATCCCCTCTAATCAATGGAAGACTACGAGTACCAAATCAAGGTAGTTTTAGTCGGCGACTCCGGAGTCGGCAAAAGCAGCATCTTGCTGAGATACACGGACGATCGCTTTTCAGATCACCAGCCCACGACCATCGGGGTGGACTTCAAAACGAAGTATGAGACTGTGCAGGGGAAAAGGCTGAAAGTGGCGATGTGGGACACTGCAGGCCAGGAGCGCTTCCGCACACTCACCACAACCTACTACAGAGGCGCACATGGAGCTATTCTGGTCTTCGATGTGACTCGTCAGGACACCTTCGCCAACCTCAATGGCTGGCTCGAACAACTTGGAAACGCGGACACTGGCAGAGGACTAATCAAGCTATTGATAGGGAACAAGGCAGACCTGCCCAACCGTGCAGTGAGCTTCGAAGAAGCGGAGTTGCTTGCGAAATCCAAAGGCATGCTCTACATCGAAACCAGCGCCAAGACGAAGAAGGGCATTTCAGAGACTTTCGAGGAAATGATTCACAAAATAGTGGACTGTGAGAACCTGCTGGAGACAGGCAGAATCGGAAGAGTGAGCACTGTGACAGTGGAGTCGACTCGGCAGAAACAGGCGAGTGCTGCTTGTGGGTGTTAGGCAACTTAGTAGGTAGTTCGCCGAAGTGCGTGTCTTCTATGGGTGGAAGGCTTGAAATCGTAAACCCACTATTGCAGATTTCCCACATACCAACGACTTCTGTCTATACTTCTATAGGTATTCTCTCAGACTGCTTGCGAGTTTCCGGTACCGCTGGAGCCACTCTTGCGCCAAAGTTGCACTAAACGCCTGCACGGCCTTCAGCGCCACCACTCTCCTCGCTATCCACATTGTCTCTATCGGAACCTCGAAAATCGCTTCTCCCTTATTAAGCGTCAATCGGTAATATCTGCGCTTTAGCTCACACCGAGTCCCGCCATGCACAGTTATCCGCAAGGCTTTGAAAAAAGTCAGACAGAAAAGTTGAGGGTTGGACTGGCTTAGTAGTTTTTCATGCAGTTCTGGACTGATATCGAGCTGGGAGGAGCCTGCGGCGCGGAATTGACTATAGGGAGTGGGGCCGGGTACAGCCTGAAAGGAGAGGTTGCAGCCTGTGAAGGCTCGACTTACCATTGTGAGGGCAGGGAACGCGCTATCTTACGCCATGGTATACTAGAAGCCAGTGGTGCCCAACTCTGCAGCCTCCACTTCCCTCCACTCTCCCACCAGTGCCTGCGACCTCTGCCTCGGCTCCACAAGCACCAGCGACCTTCCCGCCTGCAGCACCAGTCTCTCCGCCACCCCCACCGGTCCCGCCACTTGCACCAAAGTCCCGAACTTGCTGCTATTGTCCTCCAGCCGAAACACGCCTCCTTCGAACTTTATAACTGCATGGCAGCGAGACACACTGATATCGTTAATGCGCACGTCGCTATCGTGGCCACGGCCGAGACGGATGGAGGACTTGGCGGCGGTGGAAATGACGTGGACGTACTTGGCAGTAGAGTGTTCTGAGCAGGAGGCTTCGAGGATGATGTAGGGACATTGGGGCTTTTCGAAGTCGAAGAGACTGAAGAGCTGGCCTCTCCTACGCAGACTCAGTGGAAGCTCCATCTTGCAAATCTCACACTCCAGTGACTTCCACGAGTACGTAGTGCATGACTGCGTAGGCCGCACTCCCACCTTGCTCCGGAGCCACTGCTTCAGACACAGCAAGTGAGTGTACTTCACACTCCCATCACACTTGCAGAAGGACAGTAGAGGGTTGTCTTCTTCGGATTCCCGGTCGTAGCAGATGCGGCAGCTGGTTTCGTCGTGTTCGCCCGGGACATCGATGATGTCGACTTCGTCTTCGCTACTTGCAGTATCGCTCCCGGACTCTTGAGGGTCCTCACCACCTACCACCTCTCTGACCCTAAACCTCACCCTCCCCAACTTCACCACCAAGTCCTTGACCAGCACTTGTCCCTTCAAGTACTTCGCAACCACCCACAAGTCCTCCTCCCTCGTCCTCCCCATCACTCTAAAGCCCTCTCCGTCTCTCTCCACTGCCATCAGCTGCTCTCCCTGGCTCCCACCGTCCATCAACCTCACCTCGTCTCCCACCCGGTGGAGTCTGCCCAGGCCACTCGTTTCGAAGCTGGTAGCTGTGAAGTGCTGGGACTCGTAGTCGAACAGGCCGTGAGAGTCTCTAGTCCAGGTCCGTGCAAAGACATACAGACTCGAAGCTACACTGAGAGTGGACGGATTCATACTGAGATTATTACCGAGGGACCTAGAGCGGTTACCTAGTCGTCACTGGGTCTGAGCGTTTCCAGCTCTCTTCTGAGTTCCTCCACTTGTCTTTCCAGCTCTGCATTGCGCTCTTTCAAGGCTTCGTGCTCCGCTCTCAGCGTCTCCACGTCCACATCACTGGGCGCGCCTAAGTACTTCTTGATGAAGCTAGATAACGCCTACTCAATTGCATTGGCAGGCTTCTCCGGCTCTTCATACAGTCCTACCAGCACTCTCGTGAGCTGGTCTATGACTCCACTCTTCTCCAAATACTTGCGGAACTCTTCCTTCTTCGAGTCCGTAGTCTGGAAGCTCATTATGGCGCCTATCTATCCTCGCTTAGGAATACCTTCAGGCCGAGGGTCTCCGCACCTACTTCCGCTACTTCGCAGGTAGTGCAGACTGAGCCCTTGTGAGCGCGGTGGAACTGCGAGCCGCACAGAGGACAGCGGGAGGTGGGGACTGTGGGCCCGACTTGAGTGAAGGTGTGAGCGCAGAGCACACTGGCGATGTCTTGTGCAGTCTCGGGCAAGTCTTCACTGAACTTGACTTCGTTGGTGAAGACCTGCTGGCAGTACGCGAGCAACTTTTTATGTTTGTCCACTATTGCTGCTCCGTCCTTACCTAGTACTTGCGGAAACCTCTGCGCCAAGTCCAAAAACCGCTTGCACAGCGCCACACACGTCACAAAGCACTTCGCCTTGTACATCGCACTAATCGCACTCCTCAAAGTCAACGACAAGTGCGGCGGCTGCAGTCCACACAGCGTCATATAATAGGACAACTCCAACATCCTACTCACCTTTCCCGTCTTCTGCTCCGCTTGTCTTTGCAGCTCTAGTCGCATGCAAGTCGCGTACTCGGAGCAGATTTTGAGAAGTTCCCGGACCTCGGTTTCTTCCTTTTCTGAGGACACACTGAGCAGAGGGGCGGACTGGATAATGTCGCGGAAGACTTGCAAAGCCGAAGCGAAGTCTGCGGAAGTCGTGAGTTTGTAAGCGTGTTTCAAAGAGGTGGCAAGTATGGGCAGACTCAAGCAGACCAAAGGACGACTACCGCCTTTTTTTGCTAAAGTCACTTCTAAGCCTGCTGATAAGTGGGGTAGAGTTGGGACTTCGGTGTACCCCCCTGCGTATATCGCGATGAACTTTTCTCGGAGAGGCTGGAAGTTGCGGATTCCCACAAGTTTGGAAAGCGCCTGCATGGCTGCGGGGAAATTGCCCGCTGCAATCAACTCTCCGGGCAGTTTGCAGCTGCGGGCCCACTTCTGCCTCTGGGAAGGCGCACCTGCGACACTTCTTTCCGCTCCGCCGGCTGGCGCTTCGGGCACATCTGGCACCTCGAAGTCCGCCCCCTCCCAAGCCCCGGCCGGCTCCTGCGGCTCCTCAGCGACTTCAAAGTCCAGCTCATCCCCCCACCCTCCCGCCCCAGCAGTGACTTGCAGGTCCGTGAAGTCCATACCCTGGGACTTCGTCGGCTCCGGCTGGATAGCGAAGGGATTCGCAGGGTCCGTTTGATTCTTCAGTAGTTCAAACTCGGAAGTTATTACCTGGTGCAAGGGCCAGTTCTGGTCCCCTCCGTTGTACTCATTGAAAATAGCTGCGGGCGGACTGAGAAGGGTCGTCTCTCCCAAAGACTCCACATACTCATCCAGCCTTTGCATGTTTTCCGGGCCTAAAGACTGCTCAAGCGGCGGCAACATCGTCACCAAAGCATGCACCTTCGCCATCACATAAGCCAAAGGCACCTGTCCCGCACTCGCTAACAGCTCCACCCTCTTTTCCAAATCTCCCCGGTACAGTGAGTTGTGCAGTAGCCGGGGCTGGTCGCCGCGAGTCTGTGCGATTTGCTGCATCTTGGCTAGCTTCATGCCGTTGCCTGTGATTAAGTACAGCATTGACAGTTTGTCCAGGTTGCGGGTCTTTTGGTAGGTCATTTCGACGATTTGGCTGCTGCCTTGGCGCAGGGCTTCGGTGCCGAGTCGCTCCCAGCACTCGGGTAGGCCGAGTTTGTATGCACTTTCTAGAGCGATTTCCAGGATTCCAGCCTGAATTGCAAGGTTAAACTTCATCTTGTCGTCCTCTACGAAGTACAGCGCCACCTCAGGGAAGCCTTTGTCCTGCAAGTAGCCGATTATAGCGCTGCCGCACAGTCCTCCACTTTCCAAGATCTGCTTGACTTCATTGTACCGTTTGTTATGAAGTGCCAACTTGAACCGATACTCAACCGAGTTAATCTCCAAATAGGCCAAATCGCCCGCTCTATCAGCCGCCAGCAGTTTCCCCCCCTCCACAGCAATGAGGTAGACTGGGGCCTCCAGACCCCTCACCAGTCCTGTGTCTCCATTGGGCACCAAGTAGTTTACCTGTGAAGCGGTGTTGTAGAGGAACACGCCGACATTGTCCCACACTCCGCTCTTGATGCCTGTCCGCTCTCGGTGGGAAATGCATAAAATGTCCAGCGACTTGGTCATCAGAGTGACGCTGTACTTGGCTAGCAACGCCACCATTTCCATGTTTTCGCTCCACACCACTCTTCTCACCTGCGGCGTCTCCACTTCCCGAACCACCGTGTTCATCATAGTGTCGTAAAGCACTAATAAGTCCCCGTTTCTGATTAGCAATTTGCTCACTCCAGCGTAAAATAGTCCATTGGGAGTGAAACTGAGCGTCAATTTCCGCTTACTATTGTTTTGCATATCCATGATGTGTACTTCTGAAGTACGTTTGAGCAGGGCGAACTTGTCTTTGCCCATAAAGCAGGCGGCCAGGCCGGGTCCCTGCACAGGCGCAGCGTTGGTGACACTGGTGGGGTCTTTGGGCAGGGTGAAGAGGAAGTAACTGCCCCCTTCCTGCTCGTAGAGCGCCAGCAAGGAAGTGTCGCTGGTGCTGAGTTTATTGATGTGCAAGTCGGAAGGGTTGTTTTGGTAGACTGGGGACTTGCCAGGGGGGGTGAGTGTGGCTAGGACTGAGGTGCGGCCGTCCTTATCAACCGCTTTCAGAGTCTTTTTCGCGACGATAAAGGTGTATCCCCGGTGGCGCACAGCCGGCACTCTCTCCTTCTCCAGCTTGAAAATGATGACTCCACTATCACACCCCGCAGCGAAAAGGTTAAACTGGCTATGCGCAGCCAGGGTCCAGAAGCGGTCCGTTTCCCTGCGGTACGTGCAAAGAGTGTGCCTGCGGTTCATATCCCAAACCTTTAGAGACTTGTCCTCAGAGTCACTGATGATCACGTCTAGCTTCGGGTGGAACAGGACTGAGGACACATTGTTGCTGTGCCCTCGCATGGTCTCGACTTCCCAGGCTTTGGTGTCTGTATAGCGCCAGAGACGCACTGTGCGGTCATCTGCTGAGGAAACAATGTATGGGCCTGAAGGGTGGAAAGTGGCCCAATTGACCCCTCGTTCATGTCCTTCCAGCATGAACTTGATCACTACATCAGTCCCAAGGAACATTTCCGACTTCGACTGTCCTCTGGAAGCCGAGAACTTCTGCTTCAAACTCTTGTAGTCCCACACGCGGATAGTCTGGTCCAGAGAAGAACTGATGATCAGGTCGTCCTGCGGGTGAAATAGCGCGGACATGATGTAGTGGTTGTGGCCGGTGAGGATGGCGATACAGCCTCTGCTCTGCCAGTTCCAGATGCGGATGGTTTGGTCGTCTGAGCAGCTCATCAACCAGGGCAGTTCGTGGTGGAAAGTGACAGTGCGGATGTAGTCTAGATGTCCTTCGAAGGTGCAGATGCACTTGCGCTGTTTGAAGTTCCACAGCTTGACCTTGTAGTCGTCCCCGCCCGTAGAGAAGATTGGCTGCGTGGGGTGGAAAGCCACGCCGCGGACTGGGCCTTCATGGTCTTCGTACTTCTCCAGCACAGTGCCCATGCGGTAGTCCAGCAACTGCACTACTCCGGTGTGCAGCGACACTAGCAGCCAGTGACGGCTAGGGTGGAAGGCCAGGCCTTTCACTCTGGCGCTCTTGCTCTCGTACTTGACCAGCAGGCTGTCGCCCATTATCAGCCATGTCCTACCTACCCCAGGTCCTTCTGACTGAGGACCGCCGGCTTCTTGCGCACTCCCGCCTCCACCACAGCCTCAAGCGCACAGGCCAGCAGCCACAGGTCTGAGTAGCTGTCCGCCCCCTGCCACAGTGCACTCCACGCCTCCAGTCCGTCACTGCAGTCCTGCCACAGTCTCGCACTGCCCTTGCGCGAGCTACCTTGCCGTAGCGGCGAGTTGGCCTTGCGAGCCAAGGCCTGCAGCAGGTCTCCCAGGCCTTGGGAAGTGACTGAGGACTGCACTTGCAGTTGCCAGGCGCCCGCTGCTTCTTGTGTGTCCCACTGCTTCCCTGTGCCGTCGTAGAACTTCCAGATCAGTCTTTCCAGACTGAGCAGCTTCTCGACAGCTTCTTCCCGCTGCATGCAGCCGGCCAGTCCCGTGTCCTCGGCCTCTGCTTCCTGCTGACTCTCAGCACTTTCCTCTGCAACTAGCCGCTCCAGCGCTGTTTTCAGCGCAGACTCAGAGGGCTGTTTCAGTGCTCTCGCCAGTTTCCGCTGCAAGTCCCTGGTCTGGTAGCAAAACCAGAAGTCTTCTGGGCCGCTCCTGCACACAAATACTCTTGTGGGGTCGAAACCAAAGCGGTAATAGCAGTTTTCTGCACGGTCGTAGCCCAAAGGCTCAGTTCGGAGCGGAATGGAGCGAATAACTGCACTCAAACGCTTAATTTCAGCCTTGAGAAGGGACTTCTGGTCCGCCACTGCAGCGTCTTTGCCCAAAGTGCGCATTTGCCCGGTTAACTCAGCCTTCTTTTGCGCTAATTCCTTCTTTTCGTCTAGTCGCATCCCTAACACGTCGTGTATTGCGCTGCTTTCTGCGGCCAGGTCCACCAAGTTGACAACTACTTCCATCCTTTCCTCATAGGAGTAGGCCGTGTAGAGATAAGTCTCTAGTGGATAAGCGCTCAAACGCTCAACGAAGGCAGTGGCTTCGCAGGGGTCGAGTCGAGCCAGGAGGACTTCCTGTGCGAAGGCCAAGGTCAGTTGGTCACACAGCTGAGTGAGGTTGAGGCAGGACTTCAGACAGTGGAGCAGGCGAAGTCGCGGCGGGAGGAACACTTCGTTGGCCTTCAGCAAGGCGTCTAGGACTAGTTCTCGGACGAGGGCACGGAGCAGTCGCTTCATTTCCCGACCTCCAGTTTCCACTGCAGTCTTCAGCTCCGGCACTGACACTTCTCCGACCTTCAGTAGCTTCCGAAATGTCCAAGTGAAGTCTGTGACGTACAGCAAAGCGCCCAAGTGCTGGGCGGGAACGCTGGTGTAGTCGGCCTTGGTTCGCGGCAGTGCAGGCTCGGACTGGCAGGTGCTGGGGGCAGTGGGAGTAGACGAGGGGTCACTGTGCGGAGGACTGGGCTGCACTTCGCACTTGGGCACTAGCCATGCGTCTAATGTCCCGCGCTTCATTGCTTATTACAGAGCGCGCTTATCGAAAGCCGCTGAATGCGACTGAGTTACGACATATTGCCCACTCATAGGCCTGTCTGCCTGCAATAGCCAACTCCCCACTCCTACCAAAGTACTGTAACATCTGTCTATCTCTGGAAAGCATAGGAACTACTAGAGTGCGGTATTCACCTTGCCTGACCCTAAGATAGCTGCTCTATTCCCAGAGATTTGAGGCAAATTGCATCTGTTTGCATGGATATTGACAATGAGTGGAGAGAAGTATCACAGCTTCCACAGAGTTCTGGACTTAGATGGAGCAGTAGAGTGTGTCGGATCTCTCTGTAGAGTTCTAAAATAGGATAAGTATGCTTGACTTCAGCCAACCCCTGTGGGGCCGAAAGCCTTCATTTGCCCTGCTTTTCTCTGAGCTAACTACCCTTTACCACCCTCAAATCGGCCCGGAACCTAAAGGGAGACATATCCTTGTAAGCCGTTGCATATAATAACCAAAAAATGTTGCACACCTCAAGTCCCTTGTTCAGCCTGAGTCCCGCCTGCACAGTCCTGCCCGAAGCCAAAAAGCCCAATTTCGTGTCTGATAGTGCCTCTGACTCTACAAGTACGGAAACCCGCCCTCGCACTACCCCCCGAACTCATCTCAAGGTCAAAGTCACACACAGAACTCGACTATTCAAGCTGAAAAAGACTCAGGGAAGCCGCTTACGCTTGGTTGCCTCTATTGAACACATGCTGCAGAAGCAGGCTCCTGTGGTCCCTCATTCTACCGCCCTTGCAGCTATGCCGCTCGACCAGAAGCGGAATTTGCTGGCTCAACTACGCAAGCGAGTGACAGTGATTGAAGCGACTATCAGCAAGGCCTCAGCCGCACTACAGCTCCTAGTGCAGTACATGTAATAGCCTAGCGGCTTGCTATATTCAAATGGCAGACTTCGACCCTTCGCGTTTCCTCAGACATTTACGGGCAAAAACTCCTACGAAGGGCACGCCGGAGCCACCGCCCAGGCCGCGGGAGGACTCGGTGGATGCGAGAGTGAGTGCGTTGGAAACGGCAGTGCAGCAGTTGCAGCTGCAACTCAAAGCTGCACAGGGCAGGGAACAAGGACTGATTGAGGAAAATGAGAAGTTGAAGGAACTGGTGAGGAATAGGTAGGTGAGTGAAGCGAAGGAGACCAGGAATCAGCTGGAAAGTAGCTTCCAAACACGGATAAGTGCACTGGAAGCGGAGTTGTCTCAGAACAAAGACCTCAACCGAGAGCTGGTCAAGCAGCTAGATGCCTCAGTCCCCAGGCCGAGGGAAGTCCGAACAGAGTCCAAGTTGAAGTTGGAAGTCCGCAGGCCAGCTTTCAGTCCTGCAGTTGCCCCTCACTCCGCCCGCTACGCCAAGCAGCCCGGAAAGCTGGACCTGAGTGCCCTGGTGGAGCTGTACAAGGTGATGCCGGACTTCCCTCGCCCTGTGCTGCACATCGACTTCTCAGATAAGATGGCGCAGTACCTCTAAGATCCGCAAATGCAGCGAGTCCTAAGCAGTTCCCTAGTCCTACGCCACTGTGAAGCTTTCCCCGCAGCCGCAGGACCCCTTGGCGTTTGGGTTGCTGAACACGAACTCCTCCCGAGTTTCGGAAGTCACGTAGTCCATGTGTGTGCCCACTAGGAACATCACAGCCTTGGCGTCCACCACCACTGTCACAGCGCCCTGCCGCACCACTTCGTCCATCTTGCTCGCCTGCTGGGCGTAGTCCATTGTGTAGCTCAGGCCGCTGCACCCACGTCGTCTCACGCCCACTTTCACTCCCAGGGCGGCAGGCTGTTTGGACATCAGCACTTGCAGTCGCTGTTCCGCAGCTGGACTGATGGTTAAGAGCTTGGTGGGGGGCCGGGTGGAAATCCAGCGTAGCACCTGCATATTGCTAGCAGCAGGACATTGCTACAGACCGAGAGGGGATATTTAGAGGCAATAACTCCTGCAAGGTCTTAACTACGCAGGCTGCTTGTAGCTATGTGTTTATCAAAATATTCTGACTTTCCAACAAAACTTCCTCATATACAAACTGAATCGAGCCAAGGGTTGAACATATCAGTACCATCGAGAACTTCCATAATTGTCTAGACAATCCCCACTTTCCTCTGTATGTGCTAATCTCTGTTTCCCATACAAACACTCTGCCGAAACGATTACAAAATGTCTTCAGGTGCTCCCGAACTCGTCTCTTTAAAGCCGTCGGAAGAGCCTGAAGCCCCTGTGCAGCCCTGCGCCTACTTCGACCTCATTCGTGTGCTTCCTCTACGCTTTCAGACTACGTATCTCATAGGGATTCTACATGCTGCAGCCACAGGGGTAATCCTCGCCCTGCTTGTAACACTAATGGGACAGATCTTCGACGAAAGCACTAATGAGGACGAAGACGACTATGATCAGTACGAAGAGTCTCGGAAAATCGCTCTGATTTGGCTGAGTTGCAGTATACTAGTAGTCTACTCCGGCTTCGTCTCGAACTACTGTATCACTCGAGTCAGCCAGCAAGTCGGCCGCACCTTCCGAACTCGCTTCCTACAGGCAATACTCAGACGCGATTGCGCGTATTTGGACACTCACAGTGCTTCGGAATTAACAGTGAGACTGGAGAGAGATGGAGAACTAGTGGAGGCGGGCACTGGGGAGAAGGTGATGATCTTCGTGGAAGTGGGCGCGTTCTGTCTGCTCGCACTGGCTGTGGGCTTTGAGAAGAGTCCGCAAGTCTTGTTGGTGTGCTTGACAGTGGTGCCTTTGGGCCTGGCGGGAAATGTCCTCACTGGCTATGGACTAGTAGTGGGTGCACAAAAGAAGGAAGAAGCCTATATCCAAGCCGGCGCGATTTCCGAAGAATCCCTCACAGACATCAAAACCGTGTCCGCTTTCAACGCCCAGTCTTTCATCAGTCTTCGCTACAATGCAGCACTCTGCAAGTCTACAAGTGTCATGTCCAAAATGGGCACACTCAAAGGCATCGGCTGGGGTATGACCTGGATGGGGTGGATGCTCACGGGAGTGCTGGCCTTCTGGCCTGCTGCGAAGTGGATAAGCGACGAAAGGGAAAATTGGATATGGGGAGATGATTTGGAAGGACCGGATGTTTTGGTTATTTACTGGATGACGGTGTTTTTCTTCACTCAAATTGGACAGCAGGCGCCCGGCATACAGGCAGCAGTTAAGGCGAAACAGGCTGGAGGCCGTATATTTAGCTTCCTGCGAGAACAGCCTACAATCCTTAGTGGTACACAGGAAACTGTACTGAAAGGCAATGTGGAGTTCAGAGATGTGCACTTTGCCTATCCCACGCAACCAGACGTACCAATCCTTCGAGGCCTGTCTTTCACATGTGAACAGGGGCGAAAATTGGCAATTGTTGGCGAGTCCGGCGCAGGGAAAAGCACAATTATTCAACTAATTGAGCATTTTTACGAGCCTTCCTCAGGCCAAATCTTCTTCGATCAACTGCCTTTAGCCGCCTTCGATATGGTCTTTTTACGCAAACAAATAGGCTATGTCGGGCAAGAACCAGTCCTTTTCAGCATGTCCATACAGGACAATATCCACCTCGGGAAGTTAGATGCGACCCAGGAAGAAATCGAAACCGCTGCGAAAGAAGCCAATGCAACCGACTTCATCTCTCAACTCGAAAAAGGACTATTGACGGAAGTCGGGTTTAAAGGGTCCAAACTATCAGGCGGACAAAAACAGCGCATCGCAATAGCGCGAGCAATTATCAAGCAGCCAAAACTACTGCTATTAGACGAGGCTACTTCCGCTCTGGACAACCGAAGTGAAGAACTCGTCCTCAGAGTGCTCCATTCCATACATGCGAAAATGGGAATGACGATGATTTCAGTGGCGCAGAAGTTGAGCACTATCAGAGAAGCGGATACAATTGTAGTGCTGAGGGAGGGGAAAGTCGAGGAAATGGGAAGTCATGAGGCTTTGTTGAGGAGGAATGGACTGTATGCACAGATGTGTAATGCACAGACCTCCACCCCTCACAAAGAGACTGAGCAGCAGGGAAAAGTGATCGAAACGGAGACAAATAAGCTTGAAACTATAGCGGAAATCAAAGAAACGCCTCAAAATGAGTCCAAGTTAAGTGTACTCAGACAGTATCCAGTACTACGGATAGTCAGAAGTATGATGACTTACTGGCCTTTGTTTCTCATGGGCACAGTTGCGACAGTGGTGGCTGGCTGCATGTTCCCTGCTCTCGGCTACTTCGTAGGCAAAGCAGCGACCTATATCTCCGGTCCTTCAGGAGGAACAATGGAGCAAAACGTGCGGAAATTCGCAATTTGGATGCTGATATGTTCAATAATAACGCTGATTGCCTATAGTGTGGCGGGGTGGGCGTTTAGCCTGATGAGTTCCCGGATAGTCAAAGCTCTCAGAGAAGAGTGCTTTTGGAAGCTGTTGCACCTAGACGCTCAATACTTCGACTCAGTCCAGCAGCCCACTCTCCTTTCCCATAGTCTCAACTCAGACGCGGAAAAGACCAACGACGCAGGCGGTCCTCTCTTCTCAACTGTACTAATGCTGTTTATTGCCTATATCGCAGTCCTCATTCTCGGCTTTTTCTGGCAGTGGCAACTCACTGTGCTGGAAGCAGTGCTTATTCCGATAGAGGCGTTTTGCCTGATTAGAAGCTGGGTAGTGCACTTGGCAGGCCCTGCCCACCCTCAACTCCGCTCCGCAACTGCCCTTTCTCAGGATGCGATTCCCAATGTGAAGACGTTGAGAGCTTGTGGAGCGCAGGACGAAATCGTGGAGAGATACGACCAAGCACTGCAAAGTGCGTATAAAGCCACTAGTCGGGAAATGATATACAACAGTTTGTGGTATGGATCGGGAGTGACGATTATCTTCGTAGGCTTGGCGCTGTCTTTTTGGTTCGGAGCGTACTTGGAAAAGAGAGATGAAGCAGACAGATGGGATGTCAATATAGTGAGTTTTGCTGCCTGCTTCACTGTATTTGGTATGGCCTCAAACGCACTCTTCGCTCCTGAACTCGTCGAAGGTACTCGCGCAGCCGGCCGGATCTACGCAATGATCGACTACCAGCCCCACATCGACTCTCTATCCAGCACAGGCGTAACCTCGCCTATCCTCGGGCACATTGAGTTCAAAGACGTGGGCTTCAAATACGCTGGAAGGGACAACACAGTGCTGCAGGGGATAAGCTTGGTAATCGCTCCAAAGCAGCAAATGGGCTTAACAGGTGCCTCTGGTTCAGGGAAAAGCACCATCACTCAACTGCTACTGCGCCTCTACGACCCTGTGGAAGGTTCAATACTCATAGACGGTGTTGAGATTCGCAACTACAATGTGAAGCATTTGCGGGCGAGTATGGCCTTGGTCGGGCAGGAGCCGGTGCTGTTCGCAGGGTCTATACGAGCGAATGTGGACTTTGGCCTGCAGAAGACAGACGAGGAAATCAGAGAAGCACTCAAGCAGGCCGCTATCCCCAAATTCGCTGAGGAACTGGATAGAGACGTCGGTACTCGCGGCAGTGCTATTAGCGGCGGTCAAAAACAGCGAATTGCAATCGCTCGCGCAATTCTCCGAAACCCCCGCATCCTGCTTCTAGACGAAGCCACTTCCGCTCTAGACACTCACACTGAGGCAAAGATCCTGCGAGCCTTGGAGACTGCAGGTGCAGGCAGGACTGTGCTGATGGTGGCACACAGACTAAGCACAGTGGAGCGGTGCACTGAAATCGTAGTGCTGGAGGCAGGGAAGGTGGTAGAGCGGGGCACTCACCTGCAACTATGTACCAAGAAGGGAGCCTATGCAAGGCTGTTGAAGCTGGAAAGTCAGTAATTAGAGATATGCTTCGATACTAATTGGCAGTCTAGCAGTGGAAAACTGCCATAAATATATAGAGTGTTGGGGCTATTCTGGAGGTGCACTTACAACACTACAACAATTAAGGCGAAGTTGCATCCTTTATGAATAAACCCGTTTTCGCTGCGTTTAAATGTCATTTAAGTATGTCCAATAGTGAATTTTTTGCCAACAGCAAGCAAATATACTAAGTGATTAGTTAGTCTGCGGCTTTAGATACGTTGTAAGTATCGATTCTGCGTTTCTTTAGGTCTGCTTTCGTCACATTAAAGTCTGCATCCAGCCAAAACACAGTCTTTCCCCAGCGAACCGGGCTAAAATTGGTAAAGCAGGTCTTGTCTCTGCCCTCCGAAATGTATATTTCACTCAGCTGCCTGGCTTTACTGCCCACCCGCCAACTCCCCACCTTCCGGTTATAGTCAATAACGACCAAGTCAGAGCCTACAAAGAAGGAAACAGACCCCAGTCGAGCCCCGCTCAGTTCCAACTGCAGCAAATGGTACCTTTCCGCCACCGGGTCCAACACTTCCAGCAGTTTCTTATGCGGAGAAACCTCTGGCAAGTATATGAAGCCACGATGTTCGCAAGGGGTAAAGCAGACCTTGGGAGATAGCATTCTAGGCCCAGTCCGCCAGCTTCTCCGGACTAGGCTGAAGCACTCCACTGAATCCAGCGTTTCCCCCACATTGCCTCCGAACACCCACA
>Ga0247837_1000436_pt1 | contig 87831 bp, 74 predicted proteins | sample LaCtaG_2_FD_187115 | JGI IMG/M metagenome (GOLD analysis project Ga0247837, IMG submission 187115) | Freshwater microbial communities from meromictic Lake La Cruz, Castile-La Mancha, Spain - LaCruzMarch2015_14.5m | ecosystem: Environmental > Aquatic > Freshwater > Lake | place: Spain: Castile-La... | reverse complement strand
GTAGCCCCCGGTGGTCTGATGATCGGCCAGGAGCAGGATTGGATGGCCGTCCGGCGGCAGTTGCAGGACCCCAAAGCAAACCCCGGCCGACCTGAGTGGTTCATGCTGCGCCCGCAACGCGACCCCCTGCAACCGCAGCGCCTGGCGGTCGGACTGGGGCTGCACGCGAAAGCGTGCCGAATGCAGCGCGCGCAGACCCGCGCGCCCCAGCCCCGACTGGTGCGGACCCGCCAGGAGCCTGATCGGCGTCCCACCGGGCGCCGCGTCATCGCGCCACAGCGAGACCTCCCAACTGGGGCTGACGAGGCCCGCGCCCGTGCACTGCAACCGGGCGCGCAGCCGCGGATAGCGCTCCTGCTGGGGCGCCAGCGCAAGCGTATCGCCCGCGCGCAGCGCACGGCCCTGGTGGCCGCCGAAGCGGTTGCGCAGGTCGGTACCCTGCCCGGCGAGGACCGCGGGGGTGAGGATCCCGCCCTGCACGCACAGATAGACGCGGGCGCCGTCGCGCACCTGACCCATCCGCAGCACCGCGCCCTGCCGGACCCAGACCGGCCGCCGGAAGGGCACCGGCACCTCGTCGCAGGTCACCGGCGCCACGGCCCCGGTCAGGGCGATCAGGGTGTCCGCGGTGAACGAGACCTGCAGGCCCGCCCAGGTCATTTCAATGGCCGCGAGGGTCCCGGCATTGCCGACCAGCCAGTTGCCCACCCGCAGCGCCACCAGGTCCAGGGCACCGCCGGGCGTGACGCCCAGGGCCTGCAGGCCCGGGCGCCCGCCGTCCTGCACGCTGGCGAGTTGCCCGCCCCGCAGGACCTTCAACATCCGCCGAGCACCGCGAAGCGCGCCGCATCGATCCGCTCGAACTGCACCAGGTCCCCCGCCTGCAAGAGGCTGGGTGAGGGGCGATCGACGTCGAACAGCACGACGGGCGTGCGCCCCAGCACATGCCAGCCGCCGGGCAGTTGGACCGGATAGATCCCGCACAGGTCCTCGGCGATGGCCACGCTGCCGGCCGGCACGCCGGCGCGCGGGGTGGCGCGCCGGGGCAGACGCAGACCCTCCGGCAGCCCCTCCAGATAGGGAAAGCCCGGGGCAAATCCGATCATGGCCACGGTGTAGACCGCTGCCAGGTGCCCTTCGATCAGCGCCTCCGCCGACATCCCCAGGTGCCGTGACGCCGCGTCCAGGTCCAGCCCGAAGTCGGCGTCATAGCAGACCGGCAAGCGGTGCCGGCGCACCGCGGACTCCGGGACCGGTACGCATTCCAACTGCTCCAGCGCGGCAAGCCAGGCACTCGTGGTCCAGCCATCGTCATACAGCCGCAGCGGGTCATAATGGATGCAGACACTGCGCAAGGCCGGCACCAGGTCCAGCACAAAGGGCCAGGCACCGGCCCGCACCGCCAGGCAATAGCCCTGAATCCAGGCGCACGGCGATTCGCCCGAATCGCTGTCGAATTCGACCAGCACGGCACTGTCTCCCAGCGGAGCAACGCGAGTTAACCTCATCTAAAATAATGCCATTGCGCAGTACCGGCCATGGACAGGTGTAGGTCGCCCTTCAGGGCGACCAGGCCCCCGCGCTGTCGGCCGGTCGCCCTGAAGGGCGACCTACATTGGCGAGGGTCGATAGCCGGGATAATGATCGCGGCCCCTCGCGCCGCTGCGTCGCACGGGCATACTGGTCGTCCAGCGCGCGCGGCATGGGCAGAAAGCGGTGACGGTCGCGATAGGGCAGCGTCTCGCGCATGGCGTTGAAGCCGCAGGCGGTCAGGATGCGCTCGGCCAGGGGATAGAGGGCATTCGCGGGGGCCGCATAGAGCCGGACGACGCCCGGGTCCGGGCCGGTCAGTGAACGCGGGGCGACCAGGACCAGGGTCGGGCGCACCGCCTCGGCCGCGGCCAGGTCGCGGGCGTAGGCGAGCAATGCGTCTATCTCCGCGGCCGGTCCCGAATGTACCACCAGCCAGCGCGGCGGCGGCAGGGCGGCGAATCGGGCCAGGGCGTCCAGCGGCGGCGGCCGGTCCGGATCGACCAGCCGCAGCGGGACCGGCCGCGCACCCAGGCGCGCGAGCCAGTCGGCGTGGTCGGGGTTCAGCGGCTCGAGCAGGTACACCCGGGCGAGCGGCGGCGGCACGCCCCGGATGCGCCGGGCATACTGCTCCCAGCGCAGCAGGCGGGCCAGATAGTGGATCTGGAGCCCGGGCGGCAGCGCCATCCCGGCCAGTTCCCCAAGCAGGCCGCAGGGAAAGCTGTCGAGCATAAGGCGCCGCGGGCGGGTCTCCCACAGGAGCCGGCCGAGCCAGGCGCCCAGATCCCCCGGGCTGTTTACCAGGTCCGCGGGGAGCGGTAGCAGGTCCAGGCCATGCGTCAGTTCCGGGTCCTGCGCGTACCGCGGGACTGCGAGCACTCGCGCCTGCATACCCAGGGTCGCCAGCACCGCGCGCGCCCGGGTCAGGTGCCCGTGACCGCCCCCCAGGGCATAGTAGAGGTCCTCCCCCACGGCGGCGGCCGGTCTAGCGCCAGCCGCGCAGCAGGATCTCGGCCATGACCGCCTGCGCCTCTCCCGGGGGCAGGTCCGGGATCAGGAGCACGAGCGGAACCGGGGTCAGGGGCGTCGCGGCCAGGGTATAGCGGGTTTCGCCTTCGCGGTCCTTGACCTTGAGCCGCGAGCGGCCGTCCGCCGGGTAGTCCTTGACCTTGCCGAACGACGCCTGCTCCAGTTCTACCTCCCACTTGTCCTCGCCGCGACGGCGCAGCACGGCCGCGCCCGCGTTTTCCGCGTTGTCCGCGATCTTGATGCGATCGCCGTCGCGCTTGACCTTGCGCAGCAGCCGGCCGTCCGGCGCGCTGAGCTTGAAGGCTTCGGCGTCGCCCTTGGCCGCGGCGAAGGCGGTGCCGTCGGGCCGGCGGTAATCCGTGCGGCCGGGGGCGGCGCGGGCGCCCACGAGCAGCGGGGCGCCCACCCCATCGCTGACCGTCACCCGGTCCGCCTCCAGGGCCAGGACCAGCACCGGGCTCCCGGCCCCGTCGGCGATCTCCAGGCGCTCACCCGGCGCGGCCAGCGCCAGCCCGCCCCAGAGGCACAGCGAGACGAGCGCGGCGCTCAAGATGCCCGGGCCGCGCCGGGCAGCAATCGGTATCCGATACGATGACACGACCTTCTCCTGTTCATGTTCAGTTGTCATGATCCCGACCACCCCGCCGGGCGCGGCCTCGCTGGTCCGCACAGCGGACCCTACGGGCGCGAGTTCGTAGGGTCCGCTGTGCGGACCAGCGGCCTCGCCGTCGGCGCAGTGGCGGCAATGATGATCGACGCCCCTCATCTCAATCCGCCGCCGCCAGCAGGTCGAGGTAGGCGCCGGTCTCAAGCTCCGCGCCCAGGCGCCCGGCGGCCAGGGCGCGGCAGTCCTCGCCCATGCGGCGGTGCTCGTCCGCCGTGGCGCGCGCCGCCCGGTGCAGCGCGTCCCGGGCGCCGTGCAGGTCGCCCGGATCGAACAGAAAGCCGTGGACGCCGTCGGCCAGCAGGTCCGCCATGCCCCCGGCCCGCGCCGCGATCAGCGGCACACCTAACGCCAGGGACTCGAGCATGACATTGGGCATGCCGTCGTAGAAGGACGGCAAGGCCACATAGTCGCAGGCGGCATAGAGCGGGAGGAGATCATAGCGGTCCAGAAAGGGCAGGACCGTGAGGCTCAGATCCGCGCACTCGCGCTCGATCCAGTCCGCCGCCTCCGGCGCCAGCTCACCGACCAGCAGCGCGTGGAAGCGGTCGCGCTGCCGGCTGTCGCGCAGTGCCTCCAGCAGCAGGAGCAGGCCCTTCTTGGCCTTGAGGTGGCCGAAGAGCCCGATGACCAGCCGCCGCGGCGCGAAGACCTCCGAGCGCCACTGCCCCGCCCGCTCCCGGTCGAAGGGGTGCAGGGTCCAGTCGCGCAGGTCGATCCCGTTGGGGACCCAGCGCGTGTCGAGCCCCGGGTAGAGCGCCTGGGTCTTGCGCACCTGCTCGCGGGTCACACAGCCCACCAGGGCCGCGGCTTTGAGCACGCGCGCCAACACCTGGGCGCGCGCCGGGTGGAACAGGGCCGCGTCCAGGTCGTTGCCGCGCAGCAGCACGATCAGCGGCCGACCCATCCAGGCCGCGAAGACCGGCGCGGCCAGGAGCGGCAGGGCGCCGCCGAAGGCGACCAGGTGAGTGTAGCGGTCCGCCTCCCGCGCCAGGCGCGCCCAGAGTCGGTTGAGCGTGTGCGCCGGGTCGCGCTCCACCGGACAGGCGAAATAGCGGCCCCCGGCCTGGCGGCACTCCTCCCAGCGGTGCAGCCGCTCACAGCAGTGCAGCAGGTCCAGTTCCACCCCGGCGGCGCGCAAGCCCCGCACGATGCGATCACACGACTGGGCCATGCCGCCGCGACCGGGCGGATAGTTCTCCGTCAGCCAGGCGACGCGCCAGGCGGCCCCGGGACGCGCCCCGGCCCCGTCGGAGGTAAGTTCCATCGGCCGGATCAACTGTCGAAGAGGCTTGGGTCGGCGTCCTCGTCCGGCAGGACACCGGCGGCAGCAAGCACCGGATCGAAGGCCTCCCGGTCGAGGTCGTCGAAGGTCCCGCCGGTCTGGAAGGCGGCGGACTGGGGCCCCTCACCGCCAAAGGCCCCGCCGGTATGAAAGCCGGTGGCGGCGCCGATCGTGGCACCGGCCGCGGCGCCGGTGGCCGCCCCGCCGGCGGACGGCGGCCGATAGCCGCTGTCCCGGTAGTAGCTGTCCCGGTAGCCGAAACGCCAGGCATCCGTGGGCGTCCAAGCGTCGTCAGTGACCGACAGGTCCGCGGAGGCCTGGCGCGCGCTGCATTCGGCGCAGAGGGCGCCGGCCCGGTCGCCGGCCGCGCCCTGGATCCGATCCGGGCCGCCACCGCGGGCCGGACGGGCGCCCTGCCCGCCCACGACCGAGCCCGGCCCAGCGCGCGCAGGGCCGCGCTCGGGGCCATGCTCAGGGCCCTGCTCAGAACGGGCAACCAGATGCCCGGCGCAGACCGGGCGCCCGCAGGACCCGCACTGGGCAACCGCCGGCTCCCCGCACGGGCGCAGGGTGAGAAAACCGCGTCTGACGGTACAGCTAGACATGCCTCACCTCCGGTCTGTGGATGGGCTCGGCGCGGGCATAGAGACCGGTGATGGTCCCGAGCACCTCAGAGAGCGGTGCCGAGCGCGGCTCCGCGGCCTTTTGACGGGTCCGGCAGCGCCCCCGCAACTTGATCCATTTCTCCAACACCTGCGCCCGGATCCCCGGATCCGCCGGCTGCCGCGGGCGCAGCCGGTAGCGGGCGACGGGCAGGTCCAGCGCAACCTGCGCCAGGCTGTCGACGCGGAACTTGGTCTTGGTCTTGGTCTTGCCCCGGGCGTTGCGCCGGGAGATCCGGTATTCGCGGACCTGGTCGATCAGCCGCCAACGCAGCCTGGCCCCATCGCTCAGGGAGACCGCCCCGCTCATCCAGGGGTCCTGGAAGACCCGCTCGCGGATCGTACGGCCACCCATCTTGGAGGCGGGCCGCGTCTCACGCAGCTTGGGCGTCACCGTCCCGCCGCGCAAGTCGAGCCCGAGGCGCACCCGGGCATTCGCCCCCAGGTCCTCGCCGATCAGGGCCACCAGGGGGATCGCGACCTCGCGCAGTTGGTTGGCAAGGTCCGTGGAGCGCGTGGCGAGAAAGAGCGCGACCAGGGGCGCGCCCGCCACCAGGGCCAGGCCGATCGCCACCGGCAGGGCCCACGTCTCATAGCCCAGGGCGATCCCGCCAAACAGCGCAGCGAAGAAGAGGAGCAGCGGGGCGATGACCATGACCGCCGTCGCCCAGGTGCGCACCGCGTCGGCCTGCCGGTCATAGGCGGCCAGGCCGGCGAGCAGCCCGAGCCACTGCGCCGGCGTGCGCTCACCCTGCACCCGCTTCTCCTTCAGCAGCCGGCGCTGCTCCGGGGTCAGTGCCCGGTACGCCCGATAGGTCTCGATCAGTCGCATGTCCGCAAGCCCTCAACCTAGAATCGGCAATTGCTCACGCAAAGACGCCAAGAACGCAAAGAAGAATAGAACTTTGCTGGCGATGATCCCGTCACCCGGTAGGTGAACCGTACGACAGAGATATCGCATTGAAAAACTTTGCGTCTTTGCGTCTTTGCGTGAAACAAATGCTCTTTCCAGGCTCAAGTGTCAGTCCAGCCCCAGTTCTGAGTAAAGCGTGTCGAGCTGGGTCAAGGCGCAGTCCCAGGATAGATCATCCACGATGCGGCGGCGCGCCGCCTCACCCCATTGCGCGCGCAGTTGCGGATACTCCAGCAGAATCCGCAGGGCCCGCGCCAGCTCGCCCGGACGATCCGGGGGCACCAGCCGACCGTGGCGCCCATCGGTCAGAATCTCGCGCACCGCGGGTAGGTCGGAGGCCACCACCGGCACCCCCGCCGCCATAGACTCCAGAACCTTGAGCGGCGCACACCCCTGCTCCAGGTTGCGCGCGCACTCGGTCAGCGGGGCGATCGAAATCAGCGCGTGACGCCGCCAGGGATCGAGCGCCGCCTGCCCGAGCTGAAACTCCCAATGGACCCGGGGGGCGACCCCCAGGTGCTCGGCGAGCCGCCGATAGGGCTTGACCCGCCGCGGGTGGACCGCGGCGCAGACCGCCAGGCGCAGTTCTCTGAAATCCGCCAGTTGCGCGAAGGCCCGCAGCAGGGTCGGGAGCCCCTGCCAGGGCTGCACGGCGCCGAAATAGAGCAGATAGGGCCAGGGAGCCGGCGGCGGCGGGAGCGGGTCAGTGGGCACCTCGGCCCCATTCGGGACCACCCGCAACCGCGCCGGGTCCGCGCCCAGGGCCGCCAGGTTGTGCGCGATCGTGTGGGACGGGGTGAGGATGCAGTCCGCCCGGTCCAGGCAGAAGCGCTCCGCCGCCCGCAGTTTCTCCAGGGTGGCCGGGAGGATACCAGGAAAGGCGACGGGTAGTTCGATGGACGGCAGCCCGTTCACCTCATAGACGGTCCGGCAACCGGGCGGGAGCTGCTGCAAGAGCGGCACGCCGCCCCAGGGGTCGCGGAACTGGGCCAGGCGCAGCCCGCCGCCGCGCCGCGCGAGCACCCGCTCCAGGGTGGCCCCGAAGCCCAGGGCGCGCTCCAGCAGGTTGGCCGGCCCGTCGCTGTAGCGCAGGATCTCCACCTCCCCCTCGCGCTGTCCGACCGGCAGTTCCCCATCCCCCAGCACATAGAGCAACCCGCCCCCGGCCCGCGCGAAGAGCCGCCGGGCGAAGCGCTCGATATGCACCGCCGCGCCCTTGGCGGACGGAAAGACATCGAAAGCGGCATAGAGTGCGGGGGGCAGCGGTTGGGTCATGCTAGAGTCGGCCATTGCTCAGGCAAAGACGCCAAGAACGCAAAGAAGAACAGAGCTTTGCAAGCGATGATTCCGTCACCCGGCAGGCGAGCCGTGCGACAGAAATATCGAATTGATAACCTTTGCTCCTTTGCGCCTTTGCGTGAAACAAATGCTTGTTCCAAGGTGATGAGCGCGGCCCCCCGTAGGGTCCGCTGTGCGGACCGGCAACCTCACGGCCGGGCTCATGCGCGCGGCCCCCTCGACCGTCCGCACGCATCAACCTGAACGACCTGCTGCGCCTACCTGCTCCAGCCGGACTGGCCTGTGGCATTCCTGACCTCCTGACAGTCGCGGATGCGGTCACGGGCAAAAAAGACCGGCGAACGATGCAACCACCCGAGCGGGGTGTCGGGCCGATGGGCCTCGATCATCGTTCCGGCCACCGGAGGTCGAGGCTTCAGCCGGTCCGGCCTGCAGGTGCAACTGATGTTGTTGGATATATCGGGAACCGCCACCGGCTAAAGCCTCGACCTCCGGTTGCGGGCGGACTGCCACCGGCCGGAACGATGATCAAGGCTGGCCGATGTTAGCCGGACTCCGGGCGTCGGGCAAGGGGTTGCCGCAGTCGGATACTGAATCGCCACGCCGACCGCACAGGCGTCGTTGTATCGCCACCCTATTCTGAAAACTCTCTAAGCAGATCTCTAATCTCGTCTTTCGACAGTTGTCCGGATCTGAGGATCGATGCCAAGTCGTCCTTAGATAATGGGTAGTCGGCAAGCAGATCTCTAAGCTCAGCGCCGGCTACGGGGTAGGCACTGACCGGCTCAATTGTGGTCGGATCGTCGAGCGTGGTCGACTGTAGGTCGATCCCCTCGACGTTGACATACATTCTGTAGCGGACAAACCCTTCGGGAAATGCCTGCTCGTAATACAATGTAGTAGCTTTCGGCAAGAGGTAGTTGCGCCCCGCAACACCCGATCCCGTCAGCATTAGCGGAAATTCCAGTCTATGTACCCGGGTCACGTTCGTGTCCTGCGGTATGGGAAACGTGTCGGCCGCAAGACCAATCCCCGCAACTGCGGCCACCATTAACGGAAGCAGCATCATCGGCTCAAGGTGAAATCGGACAGGGCCGCGGTAGGTAAAGCCATGCCTTGCGGTCCGAGCGATGCCGAAATCGATGGCCTTACGCATCTGCTTTTCCCCAATGGCATTAAACAACGGAGGAATAAAATCGGCAAGATAGACAAGCAGGTGGTCGGCGAAAACGCGAAGTGGAACTGCGCGCAACGCTTCCATCTGCTCATTTCGTATGATCAAAAAGATAGGTTTGCCCCAGAGGATAGGGAATCCAAATCTCTTAAGCTGAGCAACGTGGTGATCTTAGACGGCCCGCAGGCAACGGGCAAGGTCGTAGTGGGCGTGTCGCAGGTCTGACGAGCCCTGAGCTTTCGACCGGACCCCGCACGGTCGGAGGACGAGAGATGCCCTCTAGCGATCCCGGGGCTGAGCTTCTGTGCGGCCCCCTGGGAGCGCCGCACCCTGGGAGCGCCGCACCCCAGTGCGGCGAGGCCTCGCGGAAAACCGCGGCGCTACCTGCTGCGGATAGGCTGCGCCGCCCTCTCGTGACACCGCTCCAGAGATTGGGCAAGTATTCGTTGTAGGTTGGGCTGAGGCACGAAGCCCAGCATGCTGGCGAACACAAGGCGCTGAAATGTTGGGGTTGATTCCTCACCCCAACACCGTGCGCACCGCCTTGTCGGGTTGAGCGCCAGCAGGGACGCCACCGCCACGCAAGCAACCGCGGCACTGGCTGCACCGCACTGGGGTGCGGCGCTCCCGGTGGCCACGTGTCAGCCGCGCCTAAGGCAGCCGGTGGGCGTTGATCGAAAGTCCGGCCACGGTCCGTGATGGCCGCGGCGACGGCCCGGCGCGGCCCTTTGCGCGCAAGGGTGTGAGTGGCCGGGGTTCGCGATCGGTCCGGTCAGCCAGCCGACCAGCGGCAGCGCCGCGCACCTGTACCGGCAGACGCAGCGCGGCTGCGCCGATGAGCACGGAAGAGCCGCCCGCCCCGGCGCCTCCGTACCGGATTGCCACCAACTTCCCGCGCGGCGCCCAGCCTCGTAGATGCCTTGTCGATCAGACATCTTTCCGCTAGAGTTACCGCGTTTATCCGGCGACGATGGCCGAATCGGCGATTCTTCATTCTCATCGTGGAGGCATGACGTGTGGAACGGGAAAGCGGTGAATCTATTTCGAGGATCTGCAAAGAGAGCGAGCGGTTGGTATCCATCACTGCCGGTGGGACGGCTATAGCACTGCCGGAGTTCTCGATACCAAAGTGCTCAAAGGTCTGGACCTCAGGCGCGAGCTTCGTGCGGAATTTCGCGGAGAGACAAAGACGGAGATTCTTGCGTTCGACAACCAGACCGCCGCAGAAGACGGGGTCGACGTGATCATCAACCGCAACAACAAGACCGTAGCAGTTGAGCGCCTTGTCGCCAGCGAGGCTGATGTCAAGTCGCTGGGTCGCTGGTGTGGCTGGCGCGGGTTGTATTCAGCGCGCACGGGGTAAGAAAATGACCCGACCTGCGATTGCTTTTTTTCTGTTCACCCTGACTGCCGGGTGCTATTTCGACGAGGAACGCCAGGTCAATATTCGCTATCCCGCGACCCTGGTTTTCGCAAACGACACGACTGTGCCGGTGAGGGTCGATACGATCGCAAGCAGCCTCGAACCAGAGCACGCCTTTGTATTTAATCAGAACATTGTATTGGCACCAGGCCAGTCCCTGCGTCGGCGGATTATGGAAGAAACCTTTGATGCCATTCGTGCCGGTCATTTCGTTGTGTATGGCGCATGCGGAGTGCGAAAGCAATGGGAGGCGGACGGAAGGACGCTTGAGCGCGACAGCGTCCGAAGCATCGAGCGCTGGGACGTGACGGTCAGGGTTAGGGATTGCGGCCCCTGAGATCAAGACGCAACTTCGCCTTTTCGAGCAGGCCCGGCTTCTTGAATGTCTTGGACTTGCCGACGCGCTGTTCAATCGTTACGCAATCGCTCACTCAAAGACGCTCTTGGCACCCAGTAACTCATCCAACCCGGGCTTGGGCTTCTCCGGTGCATCGAGTGCGGCCAAGAACGCCTGCCACTGGCCTTCGTCCAGCAGGAACTCTCTGCGATCCGCGAGTGTTTCGGCCGCCGCCGCCTGTGCGCTGTCGAGCACGAACTCGCTGACGGTCTTGTGCCGTACGGCGGCGGCCCGCTGGAGCATGGCCTTGGCCGGTCCGCTCAGGTGCAGGTCGATGCGTTCGTCCTTGCGGATCATTCTTGATTCGCGTTCATTCGCGTTCTTCGCGGACTCATTGAAAGTCAGGTCGGGCTCATCCGTGGTGGCCAAGTCCCGCCGCGATGCAACCACGTAGGGGCGGATTTCAAACCCGCCCCTACGGCGGCCATTTCATCCTGGAAAGAGCATTTGTTTCACGCAAAGACGGAAAGACGCAAAGTTTTTCAATGCGATATCTCTGTCGTACGGTTCACCTACCGGGTGACGGGATCTTGGCCAGCAAAGTTCTATTCTTCTTTGCGTTCTTGGCGTCTTTGCGTGAGCAATTGCCGATTCTAGGTTCATGCGCCGGGGTGTCCAAGACAGTCCCTGGCCGTTACCGCGGTCTCGCAGCGCGGCCGTCGGCCGCTCCCACCGGGCCCGGTCTCAGGGCCCCAGTTCCACCCGCACCCGGTGGACTTTGCCGTCGTCCACCAGCGTGATGCCCTGCCCCTGGGCCTGCCGGGCGCCGTCCAAGTCGATCCCGATGACGCCATGCTCGATGGCGGCGGGGTTTTCGACCGTGATCTCATAGCGAGTGCCGCCATGCCGGTAGGTCATCCGGTAGCCGGGCCAGGTGCGGGGGATACAGGGGTCGAAAAGCAACTGACCGGCCTGGACGTGCAGCCCCAGCACCGACTCCAGGCCGGCACGGTAGAACCAGCCGGCGGCGCCGGTGTACCAGGTCCAGCCGCCGCGCCGCGCGTGGGGGGGTTCGGCATAGATGTCGGCCGACAGGACATAGGGTTCGACCTTGTAGGCGTAGGCACCGGTGCGGCTGGCGCTGCGGTTGATAGGATTCAAGATACGCAGCAACTCCGCGGCCTGGTCGCCCTGACCGAGTTGGGCATAGGCCATCACGGTCCAGACCGCCGCATGGGTGTATTGGCCACCGTTCTCGCGGACCCCGGGCAGATAGCCCTTGATGTAGCCGGGATCGTGGTCGGTGTGATCGAATGGCGGGGTGAAGAGCAGCACCAGGTCGTCGCCGTGGCGGATGAGATAGTCATGCACCGAGTGCATGGCGCGCCGCGCCCGCTCCGGGTTGGCTGCGCCGGAGAGGACGCCCCAGCTCTGGGCGATGGAGTCGATGCGGCACTCGTCATTGGCGGCGGCGCCCAGCGGGGTGCCGTCGTCATAATAGGCGCGCCGATACCAGGCGCCGTCCCAGCCGTTGGCCTCCACCGCATTGGTGAGGGCGGCGGCATGGGCCAGCCAGTGGGATGCCTGCCCGATGGCCCCACACCCCTGGGCCAGCGGCGCGAATTGCGACAGCGTATCGATGAGGAACCAGGCGAGCCAGACGCTTTCGCCCTTGCCCTGATTGCCGACGCGATTCATACCGTCGTTCCAGTCGCCGCTGCCGATCAGGGGCAGGCCATGCACCCCCACCTCCAGGCTCAGGTCGAGCGCGCGGGCGCAGTGCTCGAAGAGGCTCGCGTGGCGCGCGGAGACGCTCGGGTCGAAATACGCGTCGTCCTTGCCAGGCGGAACCATCTCACCTTCCAGGAAGGGTAACGAGGTGTCGAGGATGCCGGTATCGCCGGTCACCCGGATGTAATGGGCGACGGCATAGGGCAGCCAGACGCGGTCGTCGGCGAAGCGGGTGCGCACCCCGCGTCCGGTCGGCGGATGCCACCAATGCTGCACATCGCCCTCGACGAACTGGCGCGCCGCCGCCCGCAGGATCTGCTCCCGGGCCAGGTCCGGCCGGGCGACGGCAAGCGCCATGGTGTCCTGCAATTGATCGCGGAAGCCGAAGGCCCCGCCCGCCTGGTAGAAGGCGGCCCGCGCCCAGACGCGGCAGCTCAAGGTCTGGTAGAGCAGCCAGCGGTTGAGCATCAGATCGAGCGCCGGGTCGGGCGTCTGCACCTGGACCTTGGTCAGCACCGCGTCCCACTGCCGCGTGACCCCCGCCATCAGGGTCCGTACCGAGGCCGCCCGGAAGCGCCGGACCAGTTCGGCCGCGTGGGCGCGATCCGTGCCCTGACCCAGCAGGAAGAGGAGTTCCACCTGTTCGCCGGGTGCGATTTCAACCGTGGTCTCCAGGGCGGCGCAGGGGTCCAGACCGGCCCCGGTGCGGTTGCGCAGCCCGTAGGAGCGGTGCATGGCGGCGGGCGCCGCGAGGTCGCCGTTACGGCCGATGAACTCGCCCCGACTCCCGGTCCAGGCGGTCTGTCGCCCACCCAGGTCGGCGAAGGCCACGCGGGAACCGAAATCCCGGCTCCAGGGGTTCACGGCGAACAGGGCGCCGGTGTCCGGATCGATCTCGGTGACGATATAGGGCGCGGTGACGGTCCGCGTGGCCCCGAGCACCCACTCCACATAGGCCGCCACCCGGATGCGGCGGGTGCGCCGGGAGTCGTTGCGCAGCGTCAGCCGGGAGACCTTGACCGGGTCAGAAACGTCAACGAACTGCAACAGCTCACTATAGATGCCGAGTGAGGCATGCTCGAAGCGGCTGTAGCCCTGGCCGTGCCGGGCGATATAGGTCGCGTGCTCGATGCGGATCGGTAGCGCCGTCGGGGTCCAGAGCTCGCCCGAGTCCTCGTCACGCAGGTAGAACACCTCGCCCGCCGGATCGCTGACCGGATCGTTCGACCAGGGCGTCAATTGGTTCTCATGGCTGTTGAGCGACCAGGTACAGCCGCCGCCGGACTCCGAGACCATGAAGCCGAAGTCGGGGTTGGCGATGACATTGATCCAGGGCGCGGGCGTCCATTGCCCCTTGTGGAGCACGATCACGTATTCACGGCCGTCATCGGCAAAGCCCCCGAGCCCGTTGAAGAACGCCAGATTGGGCGGCATCCGCACCCCGTTGCTCGAGGCGTCCTGCAGGGCGAGCGCGTTGCCACCCGGGGGCGGCATGAACCCCAGCGCCGGGCGTTCATGGCGGCGCAACTGTTCGGCCAGGGTGCCGCGGCTGCCCAGCAGGACAGCGCGGGCAGCAGTCTTCAGCAGCAAGCGGTCGGGGTCGCCCAGTTGGTCGGCGCGCAGGACGAAGATGGCGCCGCGTTGCTCCGCGCCATGATGGGGGTTCTGGGCCTGCCAGGCCCGCACCAGGCCCTCCAGCAGGTCCTGCAGCTCGGTCGCGTAGGACACCTCACGCTCGTTGAGGATCACCAGGTCGGCCGCGAAGCGTTTCAGCCGCCAGTATTCGTGGGCGCGCAGCAATTGATCGACCAGGGCCCGGTGCTCGGGCTCGGCGATGCGCAACAGGACGATGGGGCGATCACCGGAGATCGCGTATTGCCAGAGGGCGGCAACGCCCAGTTGGTTCTGCTGCATCACCCTGGGTGGCGGGCGCAGCGACGGATCGAGAAAGAGCAGGTGATTGGCCAGGGCCTGGAACAACTGCGCCTCGTCGCCGCGGATGCGCAGGTGATGCAGTTGCACCTGGGCCTGGGTCCAGGCGAGCGCCGAAACCCGCTCGAAGCTGGCGCTCTGATGGTACTTGTCGGCCATGGCCTCCAGCCGGTCCCGCGTGGCGGCGGCGAGCGTGGTGAAGGTGACATGCGCGGTCGCGCCCGGCTCGATGCGCAGGCGGGTGCGCAGGCTGAAGATGGGATCGAGCACGGGGCCGACCGTATTGCTGAGCGGACGGCCGTCCATCACCGCCAGCGGGGCGCGCAGCGTCTGGCCTCGCCCGATGAAGCGGGCGCGGTCGGTCTCGTATTGGAGCCCGTTGGCGTGATCGGGGCGTGACAGCAGGTGGGCCGCCCAGACCTTGGGGTCGTCGGGGGAGCGCGGCCGCCGCCGGGCGAGCAGCGCGCGCGAGCGCGGCAGAAACTCGGTCTGCACGAACAGGTTGGAGAAGGCCGGGTGGGCGATGTCGGCCCGCGCGGGGGCGAGCACGAGTTCGGCATAGGAGGTGACTTCGATCTCCACCGTGCGCTGGCCATGGTTGGTCAGGCTGAGGTGTCGGATCTCCGCGTCGTCCTCGGGCGAGACGAGGATCGTGAGGCTGCTGCCGATGGCCCCGTCCTCGCGCGTGATGCACACCCGGTCTTCGGTAAAGACGGCCGCGTAGCGCCCGGGGACGGCCGCGGTTGGTTGATAGCCGGCAGACCAGACCCGGCCGCTTTCCGGATCGCGCAGATAGAGAAAACTCCCCCGATCGTCGCGGGTGCTGTCTTCACGCCAGCGGGTGAGGGCCAGGTCATCCCAGGCGCTGTAACCCGCGCCGGCAGCGGTGACCATGACCGTGTAGCGGCCGTTGGAGAGCAGTTGCGAGGAGGGGACGGCGGCGGTCGGCGAGGGGCTGCCGCGCAGGTCCAGTTGGACGATCTCCTTGGTTGCGGTTCGCACCATGGCCAGGCGCGGGTCGCGGGTATCGGCGCCGCGCGGGCTGCGTTCCTGCAACAGCAGGTCGGTGGCCCGGATCAGGGGGATGCGATGGAAGCGGTGACGCATCACCCCGTCGTGAATGACGTTATCCAGAGCGACCAGGGACATGCCCTGATGATGGGCCATGTAGCAGCGCACCAGGGCGACCGGCTGATCCAGGGCGCGCCGGCTCGGGGTGAAGTCCAGCGCCTCATAGAAACCGAAGCGGCCCAGGGCGCCCAGGTGCTCCAGGCGCGCGAAATTCTGTACGGCCCGATGGGGCTCATACATGGCGGCGAGCGCGGTGGCATAGGGTGCAATCACCAGGTTGTCGGCCAGTCCGCGCTTGAGTCCGAGACCGGGCACGCCGAAGGCCGAATACTGATAGCTGAGCGCCAGATCACGCTGGTTGAGGGCCGATTCCGAGATGCCCCAGGGCACACCGGCGGCGCGCCCGTATTCGATCTGGCGCTTGACCACCCGGCGGCAGGTCTGGTCCAACAGACTGTAGCGCGGCGTGTAATTGACCAGCGAGGGCATCAGGTATTCAAACATGGAGCCCGACCAGGAGAGGAGCGCGGTGCCGCCCGCGGTGCGCGTCATCCGCCGCCCGAGGTGGAACCAGTGTTCGGCCTTCACGTCGCGCTTGGCGATGGCGACCAGGCTGGTGAGGCGCGCCTCGGAGGCGAGCAGGTCGAAGAACCCCTCGTCCAGGGTGCCGTCGGCGGGCCGGTAGCCCAGGGTGAACAGATGGCGCTCCTGGTCGTACAGGAAGGCGAAGTCCATCTCCTTGCACAGGCGCTCGGCCGTGTCAGCCAGGGCCTCCAACCGCTGCGTGAGTGCCGCTTGCGCGTCGCGGCCGGACGCCGTCTCCGGCAGGGCATCCCGGTCGCGGGCATGGGAGCTTAGATCGTCGCGCAGTAACCCGGCCCATTCCTGCACGGCCAGTTCCGGCGTGTTCCAACCCGCGTAGGGGTCGGTCGGCGGCGGGTGGCCGTCCGCGTCACCGCGCTCGGCGGCGTAGGCGCGGGCGAGATCCAGCAGGGTCTCGGCGCTGCGGGTCAGGCGCCCCCAGCCGTCCGGGTCACCCGCGTTGGCCGCCAGGTCCGCACCCAGCGTCTGCGCGGCCTGCCGGACCTCCGCCAGGCTCACGGTCAGGGTGCGCCGCTCCTGCGGGATCGCCGCCAGTGCGCTGCTCAAGAGTTGGTAGGTATCGTCCAGGCCGCGCCGGACGTCCATGACCTGCGTGGGCTCACGCGCCGCCTCCCGGCAGCCTTCCGCCAGCGTCAGCAGGTGCCCCGCCAGGTTGCCGCTGTCCACGGTGGACAGGTACGCGGGCTCCAGGACGTGCAGGTCGCCCGTGTCGTACCAGTTGTAGAAATGGCCGCGCAGACGGGGTAAAGCGACCAGGGTACCGAGTGTCGCCTCGAGTCGGTCGACGGCATCGAGCAGGCCCAGCCAACCGAAGTCCCGGGCCGCCAGCACCGACAGCAGATAGAGCCCGAAGTTGGTGGGCGAACTGCGATGGGCGACGACCGGCAGCGGGTCTTCCTGAAAATTGTCCGGCGGCAGGTGATGCTCCCGGGCGGTCACGAAGGTGGTGAAAAAGTGCCAGGTGCGCCGCGCGATCAGGCGCAGTTGCACGGCATCCTCCGGGCTCAGTCCCTCGCAGGGGTGGGGCTGGTCCGGCAGGCTCAGGGCGCGCGAATACAGCGGGGCCAGCCACCACAGCAGCAGGAAGGGCGCGGCGCCGAGGAGGCCGGCCGGGTGGCCCAGTGCAATCACGCCGCCGGCCGCCATGACCACCAGGGTGGAACTGCCCAGGGGGCCGATGAGGGTCTTCAGGGCGTTCCCTGAGGCCGTCTTGGCCTGCAGGGCAGTGACCCATTTCAGGAGGTGGCGGCGGGTCACGAGCACCCGAAACAGGGTGGTGGCGATGGCGTCGACCATCAGCCAGGCCTGTTGCGCAAGCAGGCCGAGCCCCACCAATCCATGGGCCAGTCCGGCCAGGACATCCTCGCCGATCAGGCGCAGATGGGCCCCCAGCGCGACGTTGGGCCCGGGCGGAATCAGCCCTTGGACCAGGGCAAAGAGTGCCGGCATGGCCAGGGCCGTCAGCACCAACCCGACCAGCATGACGGCCGGCGCGTCCGGGATGGCCCAGGCGGCGATCAGCGTCAGGAAGGCCCCAGGCGCCGAGAGGGAGCGGCGCAGGTTGTCCAGCATCTTCCAGCGCCCGAGGAACGGCAGCGCGCCCCCGCGCAGCCCGAGGATCCAGGGCAGTAACTGCCAGTCACCCCGGGTCCAGCGGTGCGCGCGGGAATCCGCCACCGCGGTGTGGGACGGAAACTCCTCGAAAAACTCGAGGTCGCTCACCAGGCCGCAGCGGGCGAAGACACTCTCGAACAGGTCATGGCTGAGCTGGGTGTTCTCGGGCACGCGCCCGGCCAACGCGGCCTCGAAGATGTCGACGTCATAGAGTCCCTTGCCGGAATAGGTCCCGAGGCCAAACAGGTCCTGATAGACCTCCGAGACCAGGCTCGCGTAGGCGTCCATGCCGGTCGCGCCGGAGAAGATGCGGTGGAACAGCGAACACTCCACCCGCAGCGGCAGCGTAGGCGTGACCCGCGGCTGGAGGATCCCATAGCCGGCCACCACCCGCCCGGCAGCCGCATCGAAGACCGGGTGATTGAGCGGGTGCGCAGCGGTACCCACCAATTGGGTCACGACGCCGATCGGCAACCGCGTGTCGGCATCCAGCGTGATGACATAGCGCACCCCGGCCGGCGCGGCGGCGGGCGTGCCGTCGAGCGGCAGAAAGGAGGTATCGTCGGCGCCGCGCAGGAGTCGATTGAACTCGTGCAGCTTGCCGCGCTTGCGCTCCCAGCCCATCCATTTCCCCTCACTGGGGTTCCACCGCCGCCGCCGGTGGAAGATGAAAAAGCGCCCGGCGCCGTACTTGGCATTGAGCGCGGCGACGCCGGACCGGGCCAGGTCCAGTAGTGGGGCATCCCCGGGCAGGGTCTCCGCATCCGCGTCGGTCCAATCAGACAGCAGGGCGAACAGGACCTCCCCCTGCGGATTGGCCAGGTAACGCACCTCCATCTGTCCGACCTGCTCCTGGACGCCCGACAGGGTCGAGAACAGCGTCGGTACCACGACGAAGGTCCGCAGTTCCTGGGGCACGCCCGACTTGAATTCGAGCCGCGGCAGGTGCCGCGGCGGCAGGTAGGCGACCACCGCCCGGTTCACCAGGCTGGTGGCGATATCGGAGGCCGGAAAGAACGCGCACAGCGTGATCAGGGTGAGCGGCAGCCACTCGAGCCCGGCGGCAAGGCCCGCACCGAAGGGCAGCGTGAGCAGCAGCAGGGTCGTCAGCACCTCGATGATGCTGGGGTAGGCCGGGCCGGCGTGGGCGACCACGGCGCGTCGCAGCCGTTGTCCCAGCGTGGGGCGGGCCGCAATCGTCCGCTCGAACCGGCCGTGGCCGGCACCGATCAGGTACCAGCCAAGATCATGGTGTAAGGCGTCCGGGTCGGACGCGGCATCGGCCGCCGCGACCCGGCCCATGGCCAGTTCGGCGACCTCAAGCTCCGTGGAGGACGAGCGGCGGGCCAACTCCTCGATCGCGTGGCGATACCGGTCGCGGGTAAGAAAGTCCATCTCGGCATAGCCGTCGTGGCGGCGCAGACACGCATCCACCAGGCTCACCTGTTCCACGAACTCGCGCCAGTCGAAGGCGGAAATGGCGCGCATACTGGTAATGATGTTGCGCACGCTCGTGTTGGCGGCGATCTGGTCCGCTTGCTCGCGCTGTACGATGGCGTCAAGCGTCACGCCCTCGGTCGCCAGCCAGTCATTCAGAAACTCGATCGAGAGCCCGGCGCCGGGGTGCGGGTCATGCAGCCGCTGTGAAATCTGCACGGCGTAGGATTGGCGCAAGGCGGGGCATGGGAGTCGCCCGGGGGTCGGCTCTATCGGCTCTATGAGCTTGTCGGTCTGGTCGGCGTAGCGTTCCGCCTCATCGACGAAGGCGTCGGCACGGTTCCGCCCGGCCTGGGCGTTTCTGATGATCACGGCAAGCCGGCGCAGATTCTCCAGCAACAGGATGCGCAGCGTCACCGGCAGCGCCCAAAGCTCACCCAGGGTCAGCGGTTGCACGCCTTGATAGGCCGCGACGAACAGACTCAACTGGGCGGCATCGAAGCGGCTGTCGGTATGCGCCACCAGCGCCCAGGCGATCCCGTAGACACGCGGGTAGCCGACCAGTACGCCGGCCGCCAGTTTGGGCAATTCCCGGTAATAGCTTTCCGGCAGGTAGACAGCGATGTCCTGAACCTGATCCTCGATGACATGGAAATTGTCGAGCAGCCACTCCGCCGCGGGGGTGATGGCCCGCTGCTCGGCGGCCGCCTGCGCAATCGTGGCATGGGCCGCGCTCAGCACACGCGCGTTCTCGCGGACCCGCGGCATCAGCTTGCTGCCGCGTGACGGCCGCGGGGTCACCTCCTGCGCCAGCGCCAGGCTCTCGGCGTGTTCCACCAATCGCTCGGAACTGAACAGTTCGAAGCGGATGGGGCCATCCTCGCCGCCGGGGGCTTCGAGCCGTATGCCTTTTCTGCGCTCTTTCCGCTTTTCCATCATGTCCACCTTATCGCCTGATTGGGCGTTCCGCGCAATCGTGCCGATCGACGCGCACTGAGAGTTACCGTCCCTGCCGATTTCCATCCGGCGTCCAGCCGAAATGACAGCACCACTTGCGGTACAGTCGTTGCCGCGATCGTTGTCGTTGTCGTTGTCGTAATCGAAGCTATCATATCGCTATCAGCCGCCTTGATCATCACTGAGGCCCCGGACTCGGGCGTGGAACACGCCGAAACCGGGGGTCGAGGCTCTAGCCGGACGGGGCGGGGAAATTACGACTACGACTACGACAACGACAACGACAACGATTGGATTCGTTCTTCAGCCGACTTCCAACTCGCTACTTAGCCGGACCGAGCCCGCGCAGATGCAGTGTCGACCGGCTAAAGCCCCGACCTTCTGTCGCTTTGCGACCGGCACCATGAGCACGCACCACTAACCCTCCACCAAAAGATTGCGCAGGTCGATGATCGCCGCGTTGGCGCGGGAGATATACGACGCCATGATCAGGGAGTGATTGGCCATGGGGCCGAACCCGGTGCCATTGAGGATAACCGGGCTCCAGATAATGTTTTGGGTGTTTTCCAGCTCACGGATGATCTGCTTGATCGACACCATGGCATTCTTGTCCTCCAGCACCGGGGCGAAATCCACTTCCATCGCCCGCAGGCTCTGAAGCAGCGCCCAGGTATAGCCGCGGGCCTCGAAGAAATAGTCGTCGATCCTGACCCAGGGGGTCTTGGTGACCGATTGCTTAGGCACCGGTGTGGACTGGCGGGCGTTCGGATCACCGGCGAGCGCGGTATCCAGATGGGCCTGCCCGACGGCATAGGAGAGGCGTTGCCCCAGACTGCCGAGCCGCTTGCCGACCACTTGCAGATAGGCCGTGAGATTGTCCGCACGCGCGAAGAACTGACCGTCGTCGCTCGTACCATCGGACAGGCGCGTCAAATAGCGGGTCAGCGAGGCAATGCCGTCGCGATACTCGGACTCTGAGGACGGGAAAATCCAGGACTCCGAGTCGTAATTGAACTTCGGCTCGGCCACCTGCAGGTCGACGTCTTCCACGGATTGCGTCTGGGCGCGGCTGAAGTCATTGCGCAGGGCGCTCGAGAGGTCACGCAGTTCGGTCAGGGCACCGAATTCCCAGTTGGGGATGTTGTCCAGGTAGACCCCGGGCGGCGCGATGTCATTGCTCAGGAAGCCGCCGGGCTTATGCAGCAGCGTCTCGGCGATCCCGATGGCGGCGGCCGTGGTCAGGGTGCCGGGCACCACTCTCGCCGGCGCGTTGTCAAGCAGCGCCAGTGCCTGTTGCCTGGCGTCGAAGGGGCCCGGCGAACCAGACCAGAAGATGCCGACGACCACCACCACCACCAGGTAGGTGCCCAGGAAGAGGCCCGTAGTCCACCACCGGCCCTTCTCCCTCCAGGTGCGGGGGTGATAGAGCGTGGCGACCCGGGTGACCGTATGGCTCAGCCGGGGGGCGCGCGATGAGAATCCGTTGTACATAAGAACCTCCACTCGATGGGTATCCGCAGGCGAGCGCGTAAGCAACACGATACCAGAACCTTTCTCGCTCTCCGGATTGGAGCTGTCGATTAAGAGCGGATCGCCGGTAACATCAGGTGTTGCTTCAGGATCGAAACACCGCCGGCGGGGCGTTCAATGGAGTCCTGGGGGGCGCGACTGCTCTATCACGCTGGAGTCTAGGCCGAATCGTCAGACCGCTCAGTGCGCTGGCGTACAGTGGGGGCGGGGGGCGTTGCTCCTGCACCCGCGGCTGGTGCTGCGGGTGGCGCAGCGGCGGTCGCCCCGGTGCTCGCCCGTCGAGGGAGTTGCCGGGCGTAGTCGGCAAGCAGCACGTCATAGCAGCCGCAGGACGCGGCCTCGAGCCCCGGACGGTCGAGGATGTGTATTTCCCCGCGAGTATAGCAGATGAGCCCGCGCTGTTGCAGGGCGCCCGCGGCGATGGTAATGCCGCTGCGGCGCACCCCGAGCATGTTGGCAAGGAACTCATGGGTGAGATGGAAATGGTCGGCGTGTGCGCGATCATGGGCCATGAGCAACCAGCGCGCCAGTCGCACCTCGATTTCATGGAAATGGGTGCAGGCCGCGGCATGGGACCACTGCGTGATCAGAACATACAGATAGCGGTTGAGCCTATGCCGTAGCGGGGGATTGTCATTCAGTTCGAGCCGGACCTGTGCCGCCGTCATGCGCAACGCGCTGCCGGGGCCCTGCACCACCGCGCGCATCGGGGCGACCGTCACACCAAGCGCCAGGGTGACGCCGAGCATGCCCTCGTTGCCGATCAGCCCCATGTCCAGCGGCTGGCGGCGGTGCAGCGTCGCCCCCAGTGAGATAAATCCGACGAGCGGAAAATAGGCATGGGCGTAAGGCTCGTTGGCCTCACACAGGACGACCCCGGCCACGAGCTCGATGGGCTCACACCGTCCGAGTATCTGGTTACGGGCCGCGCGCGGTAACCCCTGGATGAGGCCGTTGACCACGCGGGCCGGTATGGTGATTGACACTGGATCGTCCTGCGGCGCAGAGAAACCTGGGGTGGCACGACCGAGGTGCGAAGACCCCGTGTAACCAAGAGTCTAACACGCTGCGGCGCGCCGCTCTGTTCGCTGGGCCGCACAGTCTGCGCCGGCGTGCGCCCCCGAGTCTAGCACGACGCACCGCCTCATACCGCTTGAGCCTTCACGCCGACACCCTCACGCGGGCCGCCGCGTCGGCACATAGGGAAGCAGGCGATCCGTTTCTTTCTTCACGACCGCGTAGCACTCGCAACTGAGTTGCTCCAGCCGGGGCCGGTCCAAGACCTTGATGTGCCCGCGACTGTAGTTGATGACGCGGAGCCGCTGCAACCGGCCGGCGGCATCGGTGACCCCTTCGCGGCGCACACCAAGCATGTTGGCGATCAGTTCCTGGGTCATGTTCAACTGATCGCCCGACAGCCGGTCCATGGACAGCAGCAGCCAGCGGCACAACTGCTGATCGATCGTGTGGTGACGATTACAAACCGCCGTCTGGGCCATCTGCGTGATCAAGGCCTGGGTGTAGTGCAGCATCAGGTTCAGCAGTTCACTGTGGCGATTGACCTCATCCTTGAAGCGCTTGCCCAGCAACCGATAGGCGTGGCCCGCACTCTGCACGATCGCGCGACTGGTCGTACTCTCCCCCCCCATGAACAGGGCCACGCCGACCAGACCCTCGTTGCCCACCACCGCGATCTCCGCCGAGGCGCCGTTGGCCATCACATAGAGCAGGGAGACGATCGCATCGGTGGGAAAATAGACGTGCCGCAGGGTGTCACCGGATTCATACAACGCCTTGCCGAGCGGCAGTGGTGTCAGCTCCAGAAACGGCAGCATACGCTCCATCACGTCGCTGGGCAGGGCCGCCAGGAGATGGTTGCGTTGCGGCATTGGCGAATCAGACATAGCAGCCATCCGTTGAAGGGCGAGTCCCCCATTATCTGGCATTCTAGCCCCAAGGCGCACTGTCGTCTGTACGGTAGAGTACGCAGTAGGCCCGGGCACCGGTGTCGGTGAGCGCACCCCAACGGCGATTCTCGCCTCCGATCGACTCACAGGTCGCTGATTATCTTCGCCACGGGTTGGCCGGCACGCCACGAGACCCGGTCGGGGTGCAAGCCATACCCGGCGAGGAGGAGGCTGCGCCGTCGGCCCCGGACGGCGACCACGTTACCGCCGCTCGGGCAGGAAACCGCCCGCGCCAAGCTTGCTGTGTCACTTTCCGGGAGCCGGCGGCGGCGCCTCGGTACGGGGGTCTGTCATTGCTTGCCCTCTGCTATATACACTCCTAATCGTGTTGACGTTGCTCAGGGGTCCTATTCCATCACCTCACTATCGAATGTTTCAGAGAGTTCCCACCCAAGCTTTCCGGATTTCGACACGGTAGAACCGGCGCCCGGCGACAGTCTGTTCGTTGCCGCACCGACTGGACTTGCGATTTCGACTAGTTTCGGCAACCTGACAGCGGAGCGCTACGCCACCCCGAGTGATTGCCAAGGCGCAGAGCCCGCCGTGCACGTCCGCCGTCGGCTGGCCCCTGAGCAGTCGTCGCGCGCCATACCCTTCCACCTGGAAAGAGCATTTGTTTCACGCAAAGACGCAAAGACGCAAAGACGCAAAGTTGTTCAATGCGATATCTCTGTCGTACGGTTCACCTACCGGGTGACGGGATCATCGCCGGCAAAGTTCTTCTCTTTTTTGCGTTCTTGGCGTCTTTGCGTGAGCAAGTGCCGATTCTAGGTTCCACGTTCCGGAGCAACAGCAATGTCCATGAAGCATTTGATCGTGACCTCGGCGGCGGCCTTGGCTATCGCCCTGTCCGTCACCTCCGCCGCCCAAACCGCCGCAGAGCAGCAGACGCCCGTCGACGCCGAACAATACAAGCACATGAAGGTAGACGCCGCCACTGCCGCCGACGCCAAGTATCACGCCAATCGCACCGAGCCCAATCGGCAGGCCCGCGACCAGGCTGAGGCGGAGGCGTCGGCGGCGATTGAGCGTGCGAATGGCCCGGCCCCTCAACAAGGCCAGCGCTGAGACGCGCAACGCCGGCACCCTGCCGAGCGCTCTCGGGCGCGGCGGTAGGCAATTTCACCAGTGGGAGAGAACTCGATGAACGCAGTAAAGCTCGTTGCCGTCGCACTGATCATCGCCGGCGGCCTGGGTCTGGCCTACGGCCGCTTCAGCTATACCAAGGAGACGCAGCAGGCCCAACTCGGCCCGCTTCAATTGACGGTGAGCGACCAGGAGACCATCAACATTCCGGTGTGGGCGGGCGCGGCGGCGATCGCGGCCGGCCTGTTGCTGCTGCTGATACCCACGCGCACCTGAGCGATGAAACGGTCCCGGATCGCCGTCGGGGGCCTGATCCTGGCCGCTGGCCTGGGGATGGCATCCGGCACCCCACATCCCGACTCGAAATTCCCCAGCACCCCGCACGATCCCGTGGTCAAGTGTCGAGGCTCCTGCCTGAATGGTGCTGCCGCGCGTGCGGCCGACACGCGTCTGCGCGTGTTGGCGGGACACTATGCCGCGCAACAAACCCTCGTCCCCGCGCGCTGCATCTTCGTGTCGGCGGTCACTGATACCTGGGACGCAGCACCCGTGCTCGAACCACCGCTACCGTTGCCGGACCGCTGAGCGGGCACCGACTGGCTGGCGCTCTTTGCCTCCTCGGCTAGGGCTTAACTGGCCCGGGTGCTGAACCCTCCCCCGCCGCAGCGGGGAAAGGCTCGTCACGGCTTAGCCCTGGTCTCAACGCGGGGTCGGCAACGCCTGCGCGTGCTGTGCCTGGACGGTGTTGAACTCCTCCGCACTGATCCCGCCATCGCTATTGAGGTCGAGGGCGCCGAACGGTGGGGCATTGCGCAGGCTCCCGATCGGCAGACCTTCCTGTGACTTTTCGACGACGCGGTTGGCCCGGGCGTCATTGAATTCGGACAGACCGATGGTACCGTCATGGTTCTCATCGAGGTCGGCAAAGCTGGGGTAGCTTCCCGCCATGCCGACCCCACCACCATCACTGAGCCCCATCTTCACCCCGGACCCCATGGTCCCGGGACCACCCGAGGTCGCGGGCGGCTGCACTGTGGCAAATTCGGTAGGTGCAATCTGGCCATCACCATTGCGATCGAAGGTCGCGAAGGTCGCCGTGTTGGCGGCCCCGCCCATGGGCGCACCGGCCGCGGAGCGATCCCTGGCCTGCTGCGCGTGAACGCTGTTGAACTCCTGCTCGCTCACGGCCCCGCTACCGTCTTGATCGTAGGTTGAGAACGGCAGGCGCGCGCCGATCACGCCGGTTCCGGACTGCGCAAGGGTGGATTGGGCCGTGCAGAAGGCGGCGATCGCGAGGCTTATGGCAAGCATCTGGGTCTGGTGGTTCATCATTGCTCTCGGTAAAGAAACGGTTGCGGTTGACACGTCGCCCGACCCTGCCGGTCCGGCCGGGTCCCGCAGCAAGCAGGTGGATCGACACCGCTGACTTTGACTGGGACAAGGTGACGCGGGGGATCGGCGAGACCCGCCGTGCCGACGCTCAGATCCTTCTGGGGCGCCCCTGTTTTACGCCCGGCGGCCGTCCGGGTCAGTGCGCCAACGTACATTGCACCGTTGCGCTCCGCTACGCTGTCCACCGTCTTTTCAGGCCAGGTCTGCGGCGGCAGCCTGTGTCCCAGCGTACAGACCCCGCCCGGACCTGGGTCTAGCCTGGGCGCTATCGTCCGGTGGCGGGAGGCGTGGTTAAAGACGCCGCCCCGACCCATCGCGGCGTCACCTACCGCTATCACACCCAGACTGGAGAACTTTCATGCCATTGATTACATTAGTCCTGACGCTCGTCATCGTCGGCGTTGCCCTGTGGCTCATCAATAACTACGTACCGATGGACGGCAAGATCAAGACGATCCTCAATGTGGTCGTCGTCATCGTTGTCGTCCTGTGGTTGTTGTCTGTCTTTGGGGTCCTTGGCTCCTTGTCTTCGCTGCGCGTCTGATCGGCACTCGACAACCGGCACCAGGGCGACGGGAGAAAGTGAGTGAACGCGCTCAAGATCATCGCCGTCGCCCTTATTATCGCCGGCGGCTCGGGCCTGAGCTATGGCCGCGCCCGTGATACGCGGGAGACTGCGCAAGCCCCGCCTGACTTCATCGCCGCGCTGGTGTGTGGCTCGTCGATGGTCGATACCCCGGTGTGGGCGGGACTCGCGGCATTGGCCGCGGGTGCACTGCTGCTGCTGACGCCAAAAGAGCCTTGATAGAAAGAGCGATCCAAAGCGCCAGCCGTGTCCCGAGGAGCGCCGTCACCACTCTTCAGAGGGTGAATCGGGCTCTGTAACTGTTGGCCGATCAGGGTCGCCACAACCCCATCGCCCACGATAATGGTCGCCTCTGTGCGGCGCAGCACCGAGCGGCCTTCCAGCCACCGATAGTATGCGACTGGGGGATCAGGGTCTTGATCCCCCGCTCGAAATTTGGCTGCACCGGTCATCATGATCGATCAATTTACCGACAACCAGGTGGTTCGGGACGAACCGACGGTCAATGACCCCAACACCAGTGTCCTGACCAGCGGCACCTTCCTCGGGACCAGCCGCACGATCACCGCTAACCGCGCCGGGCCTGATGGCGCCACCTCCGCCGCCAGCAACGCGGTGAATCCCTCAATACTGCACTCGGTGCGCTAACGAACAGACCCGAGCCCCGGTCGTGGATAAAATTGGAATTAAGTCGGGGGTGGAGGATGCCTCACGCTTCTTCCGCAGCAGCCGACGCCGTTGCTCACCCCTGAGCACTCACCGACCTTCCGGCACCCCGTCGGGTGGTCGATCACCGGAGCAAGCCAGATGTCGACCAGAGATGAATACATCGCCAAGATGAAGGCGCAACTCGATGAATGGAACGTGGAGATCCGCGCACTCGAAGAGCGGGCGCAGGACTTCAAGGATGACGCCAAGGTGAAGTACGAAGAGCAGCTCGTCGTGCTGCGGGCGAAGCGCGAGGAAGGCGCGCTCAAGTTGGAGGCCATGATGGCCGAGGTGAAGTCGGCCAGTGAGACCGCCTGGGAGCAGGTCAAGACCGAGACCGAGCATGCCTGGGAGGCGTTGAAGGACTCGGTCGCGACCTTCCGCACGCATTACAAGTGAGGCCGGCCGGCGGGTCGCCGAACTAGGTGATTGCGCAAGCACCTGTGGGTCGGACGGTTACGTCCGGCCCACATTCGCATGGGAGCCGCGGAACGTCGGCTCGGATGTCGATCGTCGCCGCTGCGAACGTGAACTGCATCCCTGCCGTGACACCGCTCAAACGATGTCGCTCAGATGTCCGCCGCTGCGCGTCCGCCCGTTGGCCGTCGGCACCTTGGTCCCGGTCGGAATCAGGTTCTCTGCCTGACTTCACACGCGCCGGAGCGGGCCGCCCCGATCAAGACGTTACTCTCAGCCGCCAGGACAGTCATTGCCGGTGCGACTGTAGTCGTATGCGCTAATGGGGCGGCGGTCGCTATTGTAGCTTCTGCCGATAGTGCAGTCCACCGTCGGACGAGTGCTACCCATGCACCAACGCCGCGATCGGATCGATCCCCGGCGCGAACGCAACGGGTCAGCAGCAGCGCGCCGGCGATGCCGGTGCGCACGCCTTAGGCCTGTTGGTAAGTCGCGCAATGGCCGGAAGATCGATATTGTGCTTAGCCAGTTCACGATCGATGGTCTCCAGAGCCACACGCTGATCCTCCAACTGGGTCCGTCGGTACAGGATAGCCAGTCGTCTGCGCGTCACCAACAGGCCGGCCACCTGCTCCGCGCGATACGCCACCGCGGCGGCAAGCGGGCTATGCGGCAGGAGGTTTCCTCGTATCAAGGTTACCTGCGAAGGGCTCACTCGCATAGGTTTCTCCACTACCGGTTGAGCTTTGACTTTCCGCGACCGTAGCATCCGATCGACCAGGATTCTCTTGAGCCACCCGGCATCATCGGGTCAAGTATTGATTGGGGCCAACTGGCGGTGCAGGTCCGGGAACTGTGCGCGACGGCGCTTGCGGTCTGTACGCTAACGCACCGGCGCCGCAGCTCGTTGTTCGGTCGCGCACCGACTGCGCGCTCACTACAGGGTCGGCTGCGACCACTGAGGCGCCCCGCATTGCGGGCGGGCGGTCGGCCCATGCCGACCGCTGCCCGGTGACAACCCGCCTGCGGGATTGTCATGCAAGACTCTACTTGGCCGATTCGCCAGCCCCGGGCTTGCCGGTCTCACCCGTGCGTCCCTGATTGCCGGTCGAGCCCGTGGCGCCCTGATCACCGGGGGCGCCCTGCGGGCCTGCCGGCCCCGGTGCAGCGGCGGGAACATTGACCACGGTGGGCTTTTCACAGGCGACCAGACCCAGACTCAAGCCGGCGAGGAGCACGGAAATCACTAACGAACGATTCATGGGATATTCTCCAGGTTTGAAAGGTCTGCGCGTCGAAGGTTGCGGGATCGCCGTGACCCGACGCGATCGGGATTGGGCATTCCCTGCCCTAACGGTTGGTTACATGCCGTACTTCTTCTTGGCTTCCTGCACACAACGGTCGCTGTCGGCACTCGCCAACGTATCGCACTTGGCCTTTGCCACCGCGTAATTCGCATCACGCATCTTGGCTGCCGCGTCGTTGCGGGCCGCGGCTCCTTCTTCTTTCGCCTTGGCGTCCGTCGCCACACCTTCGTCACGCGCGGTCTGGTTTGCCTCCCAGATCTTCAACTGGGCCTCGGCGTCCGCCCTGATGGCGATTTCCGCCGCCTTCGCCTCCTTCACGCAGACCACCTGATCATTGCCGGACCGGTCGAAGTGTTCCTTATCGGCATCGGCGTCGGCACGGGTCATAGTGCCCGCCCGGAAAGCGCTGTTCTGTTCGGTAACACACCTGGCGCCCTGTGGTCCGTCGCCGACAGAGGGGTTGTCCCGGCAGGTGCGCCCGGCACGCGCGGTCGCCTCAGCACGCGATCAGCTCGGGGAACGGACGCGAAAAGGCTTGTCGCCTGCGAGCGAAAATTCCACGGTGCGTTAGCGCACCGAACCTGTCCGCTGTTCTGAGTATCGTTGGCTCGAGGCGATGGGAAACATCATCCCCGCTTCGGTCATGGCTAAACCGGACATGACCCATCTTCATCAGGATATTCCCATGAATAAAGACCAGGTCAAAGGCCGTGTCGAAGAGGCAAAGGGCAAGATCAAGGAAGTCGCCGGGCACGTGGTAGGCAATAAGGACCTCGAACTCGAGGGCGAGATCCAGAAGAACGCCGGCAAGGTTGGCGCCGGCCTCGGCGACGCCAAAGAGAACATCAAGAAAGGCCACTAGCACGCCGGCACCAAACCGTACAGTCGGGTCCGGACGGGGCGGGCGAGCGGTTTAGAGGGCTGATACGCAGGGGCATGACCGTGGCCGCATCCAGCCAATTGCGAGCAGATGCGGCCCTGGTTTTCGTGGCATGCGCAGTACAGAAAGGTAATCCCGGCCGGGAACAGGACCATGGGGCCGAAATATACACTTTGGATCGCCGTCACGGTGCTCTCCGGCACCTGGTATGCCCTGGACCCCGCGGCACACCGCAGCGATGAATGGTCGGTCGCTCCATCCCCTTGCGAGGTGCGCGGCAGGTCGGTCGAGCCACCCTGCGAGAAAGCCAAGCGGCCGGTTGGCGCCACCCTGGCTATGTTCGCCGGCGCACCGACTCCGGGGATGGCGCCGCCTAGTGTAGACGACGTCACGCCGCAGCGTTCCGCTGAAAATCGGCTGCACCAGTTCAGGCGCGCGCAGTAGAAAAGGGATGCGATGAGCGCAACCGCGGCGAGCGAGTTGCCGGGTTTCGTACCGGGGTTTTCACCGATTTTCAACCAGAGACAATAGCATGTACTACTCAACACACACGGCCGCGGTACTGGCGGCGCTCGCGCTCTGCGCCTGTACTGGACCGCAAGGACCCTCAGGCGTCCAGGACGTCAAGAGCAAGTTGTGACACCGCTCGCCGAACTGGCCTGGCCACCCCCGCTCTGGGGCCTTGATGCCCTGTGCTTAGCACTGCTGATCGGCTACCAGATCGCGGTGGGGCGGGTCTTTCGGCGGCACCCTGAACACACCCACCGCGGTCGCTCCAACCGGCTGCGCCGGGCCTGGGTCGAGACCGCTCGGTCCGGCGGGATGGAAGTCCTGGCGATCCAGACGCTGCGCAACTGGGTCATGTCCGCCACCATGTTCGCATCGACCTGCATCCTGATCGGCCTGGCGATCATGGGGGTGACCTTCGCCGGACTCGATTTGTCCGACCTGTCGCAGGCGCTCAGTTGGGCGCCGAGTCCGCCGGCCCTCGTGCGCGTCAAACTGCTGCTGCTCGCGGCCCTGTTATTCACCGGCTTCATGCACTTCGTGTCGTCGCTGCGCTATCACAACCAGGGCGCCTTCGTCATCAACCTGCCGGACGGATTCTTCACGGGCGCCGCCATCGACCCCATTGCCGATACCCTCAATCGCGCCGGCGACCACTACGACCAGGGTACCCGGGTCTTCATCTTCGCGGTGCCCTTTGTGCTGTGGCTGATCGGGCCAGACTGGTTCCTGGGCGGGGTGCTGGTCGCACTCCTGCTGCTCTATCGCTTCGATTTTCACGACGCGCAACGACGCACGCCGGCCGTAGCGCCGCCGCCGACCGACCTCGAGGTGACCGGCGCGCATGCGCTGCCGGCGACGGAGGTCTTCCGCGCCCTGCATACCCGGCGCGAAGGTCTGTCCGCGACCGAGGCAGCAGAGCGCCTGGCATCCAAGGGTCCCAATCGTCTCCCGCCGCCGCCGCGGGACGGACCGCTCATGCGCTTCCTGCGGCACTTCAACGATAGCCTCATCTATGTTCTGCTCGCCGGCGCGGCAGTGACGGCACTGATGGGACACTGGGTCGATACCTGGGTGATCCTCGCGGTGACGGTTATCAATGCCGTCATCGGTTTCATCCAAGAGGGCAAGGCCGAGCAGGCGCTGGCCGGGATTCGCAAGATGCTGGCGCTGCGCGCCCATTGCAGACGCGACGGCCAGTGGGCGCAGCTCGACGCGGCCGACCTGGTGCCGGGGGATATCGTGCGCCTGGTGGCCGGCGATCGGGTCCCCGCCGATCTGCGCCTGTGTGATGCCGCCAGCCTGCGCATCGACGAATCCGCGCTGACGGGCGAGTCGGCGCCCACCGACAAGGACGGCGAGGCGGTGGACCCGTCGGCCGGCATCGGCGACCGGCGCGGTATGGCCTACGCGGGCACGCTGGTCACCGGCGGCTCCGGGCTGGGGGTCGTCACGGGCACCGGGCCGACCACTGAACTGGGACGGATCGGGCGGATGATCACGCAGGTGCAGACCCTCGCCACCCCGCTGACGCGCCAGATGGGCGCCTTCGGCCGGGTGCTGGCACTCGCGATCATGGCCCTGGCGGGTGCGATGTTCCTGATCGGCTGGCTGTTGCACGACGGTGTCCCGGGCGATCTGGTCATGGCCGCGATCGGCTTCGCCGTCGCCGCCATTCCGGAGGGTCTGCCGGCGATCCTGACCATTACCCTGGCGCTGGGTGTGCAACGGATGGCGCAACGCCATGCCATCACCCGCAGACTCCCGGCGGTAGAGACGCTGGGCGCGGTCACCGTGATCTGCACGGACAAGACCGGGACCCTGACCCGCAACGAGATGACGGTACGCCATGTCGTGACCCGCGTCGCACAGTACCAGGTGTCCGGGATCGGCTATGGCCCGGACGGTCTGGTCAGGCACGCGGGGCTTGCCGTGGCGCTCGCGGAGACACCGGACCTGCAGGCGCTGGTGGAGGTCATGGCGCTGTGCAACGACGCCGTGATCGCCGAGGAGGACGGCCGCTGGAAGGTCATCGGCGAACCGACCGAAGGCGCGCTCTGTACCCTCGCGCGCAAGGCGGGCTTCGCGCCCGGCAAGGCTGGACGCCTGGCCGTAATCCCCTTCGATTCGACAACCAAGTTCATGGCCACGCTCCACCAAGTGCCACGGACCGGGTTACGGATCCTTATGAAGGGTGCGCCCGGCCCGCTGTTGGAGCGCTGCAGCAGCCAGCGTGCCGCCGATGGCCGCGACGAACCCTTGGATACCGCCTTTTGGGCGAGCCAGGTCGAGACGCTCGGCGCCCAGGGGCTGCGGGTGCTGGCCGCCGCCGTGGCGGTGCCCGCGGACGGAAAGACCGCGCTGACGCCCGCCGACGTCGCCGCGGGTCTGTCGTTCCTGGGTCTGGTCGGCATCGTCGACCCGCCGCGCCCGGAGGCGGTCGCGGCCATCGCCGCCTTCCGGGCCGCCGGCATCCGCGTCAAGATGATCACCGGGGACCATCCCGGCACCGCGATCGCCATCGGTCGGGAGATGGGTATCGGGGATGGTCGTCGCGCGGTGACGGGGGCCGAACTGGAGGCCGCCGACGACGCGGCGCTGGGCCAGATCGTGCAGAACTACGACGTGTTCGCCCGCACCAGCCCGGAGCACAAGCTGCGCCTGGTGCAGGCCCTGCAAGCCAACGGTGAGGTCGTGGCCATGACCGGTGACGGCGTGAACGACGCCCCCGCGCTCACGCGTGCCGACGTAGGCGTGGCCATGGGTATCAAGGGGACCGAGGCGACCAAGGAGGCCGCCGCCATTGTGCTGACCGACGACAACTTCGCGTCCATCGAGCACGCGGTAGAACAGGGTCGTACCATCTACGACAACCTCCGCAAATCGATCCTGTTCCTGCTGCCGACCAATGGCGCCCAAGCGCTGGTGGTGCTGGTTGCGGTGCTCTTCGGCTTGACCCTGCCGCTGGCGCCGGTGCAGATCCTTTGGGTCAATATGGTAGTCGCGGTGACCCTGTCGCTCGCGCTCGCCTTCGAGCCCGCCGAGGCGGGGCTGATGCAGCGCCCGCCACGCCGCCCGGACGCGCCCATTCTCGATCACTGGCTACGCTGGCGTATCGCCCTGGTGTCGCTCCTGATCGGCGGGGCAACCATCGCCGTGTTCCTCTTCGAGCAGGGGCGCGGCCTGCCGCTCCCAAGCGCGCAGACCATGGCCGTCAATACCCTGGTACTGGGGCAGGTCTTCTTCCTGTTCAATTGCCGCTCACTGTACGAGTCGAGCCTGCGGCCGCGCCTGTGGTTTACCAACCCGGCGGTCTGGATCGCGGTCGGCGTGCTCATCCTGCTGCAAGGTCTGTTTGTCTATGTACCGGCGATGAACCTCTGGTTCCACACCGCCCCATTGGCCGCCCGCGACTGGCTGTTGCCGCTCGCCATCGGCGTCGGGATCTTTCTGGTGGTGGAGGCTGAGAAAGCACTGGTCCGATGGCTCAAGCCCAGCCTGAGCCCGACCGCCCGTTTCATCACGCGCCCACCCGGGAAAGACGTGGGCGAACCCGCGAATCGTTTTGAACTGAATTATCTCAAGGCTTCCCACCCGCAATAGGGCGGACGGGAAGGACGGCAGGCGCGGACTGGTCTCGAACCGGCCCGCGGCACGCCGATCCGGCAGGGAGGCCAAGGTCCGTCATCCTCAACTGGAGCACTCGTCATGAACTTTGAAATTTCCAAGAGCAACATCGGCAATACCGATCGCATGATCCGCGTCGGCGTCGCCGCCCTCTTGATCGTGGGCGCGCTGCGCGGCGGCAGTTGGACTTCCGCCATCATCGCCGCGGTCCTGCTCGCGACCGCCTACTTCCGTTTCTGCCCGGCCTACGGGGTCTTTGATTTCAGCACCGACAAGCCCGCGGTCCCTGAGGTCAAATAGGCCCTGCAGGCCGCTTGCCGGCCGGGTGGCCTTGGTCACCCGGTCGGCGACCCGTTGCTTCCAGGGACCGTTCCTGCAAGACAGGATCGAGCCCCGGAAGCGACGGATTTTTCGGTCGCGTTACTGCTAAAGAACTTTCGTCTTAACAGGGTCGCATCAGTGAGTCGCAACAGATGGCGGAACAAGCCACTAGGGGTTCGCCACCACGACCACCACTTCATCGACGCAACCGCCACTTTGTGCGGCCTCCTCTTTTACGCGGGCCTGAGCCTCAACGACGTTGGCCTCGGCTTCCCGGGCGTTGGCTTCGGCTTCAGCCGCATTGGCCTCGGCTTCACGGGCGTGGCTTTCAGCCACTTCTGCGGACCTTCTTGCTTCGTCTGTCGCGATCGACATGCTCTTCTCCGGTAACGAAAGTACACCAGGCACAGCCTGCTTGTTTCAGGCGACGGCGCCCTGCGAGTCGCTTGCCAACGCTTGTCAATGAGATGACGAAGCGATCCACCAGGACGGCAGGAGCGGCTGAAACGACGCGCCTGCGCCATCGACCATAGGGCGCCCGACACCTCATCGTCTGTACGGCGCCGAACAGACGGCGCGGGTTCGTTCGGTTAGCCTCAAACCGATGGTCCCCAATGACCTGGCAATAACACGGACCCCCGGGGCGCAGTAAGCATGATGACTCCACAAATCAGAAGGACGGTGGCCCTGGCGGTCGGGGTCGGCGCGGCCGCGGTGATCGCGGTATTGGCCTGGACCGCGCTGCGGCCCGTCGGCCCGGGTGCCGGGTTCGCCAGTGGCAATGGACGCATCGAGGCGACCGAGATCGATGTCGCCACCAAGCTCGCCGGACGGGTGCAGGACATCATGGTCAACGAGGGCGACTTCGTTCAGATCGACCAGCCCCTGGCGCAGATGCAGGTCGACGTGCTCGATGCGCAGCGCGACGAGGCCCGCGCCCAGTCCCAACAGGCCGTCACCGCGGTCGCCAGCGCCACGGCCCAGGTCGCGGTCCGCGAGAGCGATACGGCCGCCGCCCGCGCCATGGTCGGGCAGCGCGAGAGCGAGTTGGACGCCGCGCAGCGGCGCCTGGCACGCTCCGAGACCCTGGCCAAGAAGGGGATGACCTCGCGTCAGGTACTCGACGATGACCGTGCCCGGGTCCGCGGCGCGGAGGCGACCCTGGCCGGGGCTCAGGCCCAGGTCGCCGCCGCCGCCGCCGCCATCACGGCCGCACAGGCGGCCGTCGTCGGTGCCGACTCCGCCGTGACGGCGAGTGAGGCGACCATTGCCCGGGTCGAGGCCGACATCGCGGACAGTCTGCTGCGCTCCCCGCGCGCCGGCCGCGTGCAATACCGCATCGCGCAGCCCGGTGAGGTCTTGGCGGGCGGCGGCCGGGTCCTCAACCTGGTGGATCTCAGCGATGTCTATATGACCTTCTTCCTGCCCGAGACCGTGGTCGGGCGGGTCGCGCTGGGCAGCGATGTGCATATCGTGCTCGACGCGGCGCAGCAGTATGTGATCCCCGCGCGCGTGTCCTATGTCGCGAGTCAAGCGCAGTTCACCCCCAAGACCGTGGAGACGGCCAGCGAGCGGCAGAAGCTGATGTTCCGCGTCAAGGCGCAGATCGACCGCGACCTGCTGCAGAAATACCTCAAGGTGGTCAAGACCGGTCTGCCGGGGGTCGCCTGGCTCAAACTCGATGGGGCGGCGCCCTGGCCGGCCGCGCTTGCGATCCGGCTGCCGGAGTGACTCCCCTGAGCGCCGACAGGAGCCGGGGCGTCCCGCCCCGGGTCACCGATGCACCGGGGCGGGACGCCTCGGCTCCCGTGGCCAGCCTGGCGGGCGTCAGTCTGCACTACGGCAAGGTCATCGCCCTCGATGACATCAGCCTCGACCTCCCCGCCGGCCGCATGGTCGGCCTGCTCGGTCCGGACGGCGTGGGCAAGTCCAGCCTGCTGGCACTGCTGGCCGGGGCCCGTGCCGTGCAGCAAGGCCGCGTGACCGCCTTGGGCGGTGACATGGCCAGCGCCCGCCATCGCACCCGGGTCTGCCCCCATATCGCCTACATGCCCCAGGGCCTGGGCAAGAACCTCTACCCAACCCTGTCGGTGGAGGAGAATCTCCAGTTCTTCGGCCGTCTGTTCGGCCACGAGGCCGACGAGCGCCGCCGGCGGATCGACGACCTGACCGGCAGTACCGGGCTCACCCCCTTCCTGGCGCGCCCCGCCGGCAAGCTGTCCGGCGGGATGAAACAGAAGCTGGGCCTGTGCTGCGCGCTGATCCACGACCCGGACCTGCTGATCCTCGATGAGCCCACCACCGGCGTCGATCCGCTGGCGCGCGCCCAGTTCTGGGACCTGATCAGGCACATCCGCACGGAACGCCCCGGCATGAGCGTGATCGTGGCGACCGCCTACATGGACGAGGCGCAACGCTTCGACTGGCTGGTGGCGATGGACGCCGGCCGCGTGCTCGCGACCGGCACCCCGGCTGAACTGCTCACCCGCACCGGCACCGACTCGCTCGACGCCGCCTTCATCGCACTGCTGCCGGAGGCGCAGCGGCGCGGTCACCGGGACGTGACCATCCCCCCGCTCGTCGACAGTGGGGAGATCGCGATCGAGGCGACCGGGCTCACCATGCGGTTCGGTGACTTCGTCGCCGTCGACCACGTCGATCTCTCCATCCGCCGCGGTGAGATCTTCGGCTTCATCGGCTCCAATGGCTGCGGCAAGTCCACCACCATGAAGATGCTGACCGGCCTGCTGCCGGCCACCGAGGGTCAGGCGTCCCTGCTCGGGCAGACCGTCGACCCCAAGGACATCGCCACCAGGCGCCGCGTCGGCTATATGTCCCAAGCGTTCTCACTCTATTCGGAACTGACGGTGCACCAGAACCTGGTGCTGCACGCACGCCTGTTCCAGGTGCCCGAACCGGACATCCCGGCGCGGGTGCAGGAGATGGTCCGGCGCTTCGGGCTGGGTGACGCACTCGAGGCCCTGCCCGACACCCTGCCCCTGGGTATCCGGCAACGCCTGTCGCTCGCGGTGGCGATGGTACACCAACCCGAATTGCTGATCCTCGATGAGCCGACCTCGGGTGTGGACCCGATCGCGCGCGACCGCCTCTGGCAATTGATGATCGACCTGGCGCGCAATGATCAGGTCACCATCTTCATCTCCACCCACTTCATGAACGAGGCCGCGCGCTGCGACCGCATCTCCCTGATGCACGCAGGAAGGGTGCTGGTGACCCAGGCCCCGGCCGAACTGGTGCGGCAACGGGGGGCGGCGACGCTGGAGGAGGCCTTCATCGGCTACCTGAAAGACGCCGGCGCGACCGGGGCGGGCAGCGCAGACAAACCGGAGGTCGAGGCTTTAGCCGGTCGGGGCACGCCACCGGCTAAAGCCTCGACCTCCGGTGCCCCCAGCGCCGCCCCCCGGCGCACCCGCCGCTTCCCCTTCAGCCTCACCCGCGCCTGGAGCTACTGCCTGCGCGAGACCCTGGAACTGCAACGCGACCCGGTGCGCGCCACCATGGCGCTGCTCGGCACCGCCATCCTGATGTTCGTGTTCGGTTACGGCATCAGCCTGGACGTGGAGAACCTGACCTTTGCGGTGCTCGACCGCGATCAGACCACGCGCAGCGTCGATTACGCCCTGAACCTGTCCGGCTCGCGCTATTTCGTTGAACGCCCGCCGATCCGCGACTACGCGGACCTGGACCGGCGCATGAGGGCCGGCGAGCTGGCGCTCGCCATCGAGATCCCGCCCGGCTTCGCGCGCGATATCGCGCGCGGTGATCAGGTGCAGATCGGTGCCTGGGTGGACGGCGCCATGCCGGTCCGGGCCGAGACGGTGCGGGGCTACGTGCAGGGGATGCACCAGGGGTGGCTGCTGGACCAGTCCGTGCGGCGGCTGGGCCAGGACGTCACCGGCGCGGCGACGATCGCCACCCGCTTTCGCTACAACCCCGACGTCCGGAGCCTGCCGGCCATGGTGCCGGCGGTCATCCCGATGCTGCTCCTGATGATCCCGGCGATGCTGACCGCGCTCTCGGTCGTGCGCGAGAAGGAGCTTGGCTCGATCATCAATCTCTATGTCACCCCGGTCACCCGCAGTGAGTTCCTGCTCGGCAAGCAGTTTCCCTATATCGTCCTGGCGATGCTCAACTTCGCGCTGCTGACGCTGCTCGCCGTCACCGTCTTCGGCGTTCCGGTCAAGGGCAGCCTCCTGACACTGACGGCCGGGGCCCTGCTGTTCGTCATCTTTTCCACCGGCTTCGGGCTCTTCGCCTCCACCTTCACCCGCAGCCAGATCGCGGCGATGTTCGTGGCGATGATCGGCACCATGATCCCGGCCATCCAGTTCGCCGGCATGTTGAATCCGGTGTCCTCACTGGAGGGGTTGGGCTATGTCATCGGCCGCATCTATCCGGCCTCCCACTTCCTCACCATCAGCCGCGGTGTCTTCAATAAGGCGCTCGGATTCTCCGCGCTGCACGCCTCCTTCTGGCCGCTCGCGCTGGCGGTCCCGGTCATCCTTGGTCTATCGATCATCCTGCTGAAGAAGCAGGAGACCTGATCATGCCGCACCTCGCCACCATCTACCGCCTGGGCATCAAGGAACTGTGGAGCCTGGCACGCGATCCGATGATGCTGATCCTGATCGCCTATACTTTTACGGTATCGATCTATGTCGCGGCCACGGCAATGCCGGAGACCCTGCACAAGGCCCCGATCGCCGTCGTCGATGAGGATGGATCGCCGCTCGCGGCGCGCATCGCCACGGCCTTCTACCCACCGCACTTCCTGCCCCCCGTGATGATCCCGCTGACCGCGATCGATAGCGGCCTGGATGCCGGGGACTATACCTTTGTGCTGGATATCCCGCCGGACTTCCAACGCGATGTACTGGCGGGCCGCGCGCCGGCCATCCAGATCAACGTCGATGCCACGCGCATGAGCCAGGCCTTCACCGGCAGCAACTATGTCCAGCAGATGGTCAGCGGCGAGATTACCGAATTCGTCCAGCGCTACCGCGGTGCCGCCGCCTTGCCGGTGGAATTGGCCCTGCGCGCGCGCTTCAACCCGAACCTGGAGCAGTCCTGGTTCGGCGCCCTGATGGAGATCATCAACAACGTCACCCTGCTGTCGATCATCCTGACCGGCGCCGCCCTGATCCGCGAACGCGAGCACGGCACCATCGAGCACCTGCTGGCGATGCCGGTGACGCCCGCCGAGATCATGCTCTCCAAGGTCTGGTCCATGGGCCTGGTGGTCCTGGTGGCCGCCACCGTGGCCCTGATCTTCGTCGTACAGGGCGTGCTGCGCGTGCCTATCCAGGGGATGCTGACACTGTTCCTGGCCGGCGCCGCGCTGCACCTCTTCGCCACCACCTCGCTCGGCATCTTCATGGCCACGCTGGCGCGCTCGATGCCGCAGTTCGGGATGCTCGCGGTGCTGATCCTGCTGCCGCTGCAACTACTCTCGGGCAACTCCACCCCGCGTGAGAGTATGCCGGACCTGGTGCAGACGGTGATGCTGGCGGCGCCGACCACGCACTTCGTCGCGCTCGGCCAGGCGATCCTCTATCGGGGTGCCGATCTGCGCGTCGTGTGGCCGCAGTTCCTGGCACTGACCGCCATCGGCGCCCTGTTCTTCACCATCGCCCTCCACCGCTTTCGCCGGACCATCAGCCGGATGGCCTAGGGGACAGATCACCAATTAGACAAACAAGTCCATTCGGGAATGCTTGTCGCGCCGTTGTCGTTGTCGTAATCGAGGTTATCGCAACTCCCGAAATTCTCTCGTACGGCTAATTGCATCTCCTATCCGACAACGACAACGACAACGACAACGATTGTGTCGCATTTACAATGACATTTTCTCAGGATCGAGCCTTATGAACATGACCCCCAACATCAACCCGCTGGATGCCGAGCAACTGCGCAAGCTCAACGCCTGGTGGCGCGCGGCGAACTATCTCTCGGTCGGGCAGATCTATCTCTACGACAATCCGCTCCTGAAGGAGCCGCTCACCCTGGCGCACATCAAACCGCGGCTGCTTGGCCACTGGGGCACCACGCCGGGCCTGAGCTTCATCTACGTTCATCTGAACCGCGTCATCAGGGACAATGATCTGAGTATGATCTACATCGCCGGGCCCGGGCACGGCGGACCGGCGATGGTCGCCAATGCCTACCTGGAGGGCACCTACAGCGAGGTCTATCCGAACATCTCCCAGGACGCGGCCGGGATGCAGCGGCTGTTCAAGCAGTTCTCCTTTCCGGGCGGCATCCCAAGCCATGTCGCGCCTGAGACCCCGGGGTCGATCAACGAGGGTGGCGAGCTTGGCTATTCACTCTCCCATGCCTATGGCGCGGCCTTCGATAATCCCGACCTGATCGTCGCCTGCGTGGTGGGCGATGGTGAGGCGGAGACCGGCCCGCTCGCCACGAGTTGGCACTCGAATAAATTTCTCAACCCTGTACACGATGGTGCGGTCTTGCCGATTCTGCACCTGAACGGTTACAAGATCGCCGGTCCCACGGTACTGGCGCGCATCCCGCGCGACGAACTGGAGGCGCTGTTCCACGGCTACGGCTATCAGCCCTATTTCGTCGAGGGCGACGACCCGCTCCCGATGCACCAACAGATGGCCACCACGCTCGACACGGTGGTCGCCGAGATCCAACGCATTCAGAACGATGCCCGCGCCTTCGGCTTCACGACCCGACCGCGCTGGCCGATGATCATCCTGCGCTCGCCCAAGGGCTGGACCGGCCCGCAGTTCGTCGATGGGCAAGCCACCGAGGGCACCTTCCGTTCCCATCAGGTACCGATGGCGGACATGACGCGTCCGGGACATCTCAAGATCCTGCAAGACTGGCTGCAGAGCTATGGGCCGGAGGAATTGTTCGACGCGCACGGGCGACTCAATGCCGACCTCGCGGCCTTGGCCCCCCGCGGCGAGCGGCGCATGAGTGCGAATCCGCACGCCAACGGCGGCCTGCTGCTGCGTGACCTGCGGATGCCCGATTTCCGCGACTACGCGGTCGCGGTCCCTCAACCCGGGGCCCATGACGGCGAGGCGACGCGGGTCCAGGGTGCCCTTATCCGCGACGTGGTCAAGCTCAATCCGACCAGTTTCCGCGTCTTCAGTCCGGATGAGACAGCCTCCAACCGGTGGGGCGCGGTATTCGAGGTCACGGATCGCTGTTCGACCGCAACGATCCTGCCCGGCGACGATCACGTCGGCACCTCCGGCCGGGTGATGGAGATGTTGAGCGAGCATCAGTGCGAGGGCTGGCTGGAGGGCTATCTGCTGACCGGGCGCCACGGCTTCTTCTCCTGCTACGAGGCCTTCATTCACATCGTCGATTCGATGTTCAACCAACACGCCAAGTGGCTCAAGGTGTGCAACCAGATCCCCTGGCGCCGCTCGATCGCCTCATTGAACTATCTGCTGTCATCCCATGTCTGGCGCCAGGACCACAACGGCTTCAGCCATCAGGACCCCGGCTTCATCGACCATGTGATCAACAAGAAAGCGGCGGTGATCCGGGTCTATCTGCCGCCGGATGCCAACACCCTGCTCTCGGTGACCGATCATTGCCTGCGCAGCCGCAACTATGTGAATGTGATCGTCGCCGGAAAGCAACCGGCACCGCAATGGCTCGACATGGACGCCGCGATCAAGCACTGCACGGCCGGCATCGGCATCTGGCCTTGGGCCAGCAATGATCGCGGCAGTGAACCGGATGTCGTCATGGCCTGCGCCGGCGACGTGCCCACGCTCGAGACCCTGGCCGCCGTCCAGTTGCTCCGGGAGCACTTCCCCGAGTTGAAGGTCCGGGTGATCAACGTCGTCGACCTGATGAAGCTCCAGCCGCCGCACGAACACCCCCATGGGCTGAGCGACGACGATTTCGATGTCCTCTTCACCACCGATAAGCCCATCATCTTCGCCTATCACGGCTATCCCTGGCTGATTCATCGCCTCACCTACCGGCGCACCAACCATGGGAACCTGCATGTGCGCGGCTACAAGGAGGAGGGCACGACCTCGACGCCATTCGATACCGTGGTCAAAAACGGACTGGACCGCTTCGACCTGGTCGCCGATGTCATCGATCGCGTGCCGCAGCTCGGCCCCCGGGCCGCCTACGCCAAGCAGGCCATTCGCGACAAGCTGATCGAGCACCAACAGTACATCGCCGAGCATGGCGAGGACCTGCCCGAGATCCGCAATTGGAAGTGGCAAGGGGCCTGAACCGGCCCCCGCTGGTGCGCAGACTGGAATAAGTAAATCTCACGCCAGGATGCCAAGAAGAGACCAGGGTCCTGATTTGATCAGCATCGCACGCCCCATGGTGGATGCGGCGCGCGCGACCGGCTTGCCTGGTCCCCAACACCCTACGGCGCGCGTTATCCTGGAAAGAGCACTTGTTTCACGCCAAGACGCAAAGACGCAAAGTTTTTCGACCCGCGATCTCGGTCGCACGGCTAACCCTCCGGATGGCGGGATCATCGCGTGCAAAGTTCTATTCTTCTTTGCGTTCTTGGCGTCTTTGCGTGAGCAATTCCCGATTCCAGGCTTATCCACCCGAACGCGGCTCATGAACCTCAGCAGGCAGGGCGTCTACGAGCACCCCCTTGCCGAGTCCGTGCTCCATGAACTTCCCGCGGACTGGCTGCGCGAGTTGCCCGGCGAACTGATCGTTGCGGTCGCGATGGCCATTAAAGCCTGCGCGATGCCGGAGCGCGCCAACGGCGCGGGCCGTGATCGGGTTTCCGATGGCGCGGGAGGTGGCGCCCCTCCTCAGCGATGCCGAACGTCGCCTGGCGCAGTTGGCCGCGCGCATGTCGACGTCGGTGATTGCGATCGGCTATTATGGGAGCCAGCCGGGAAGGCTGCGGCCCACCCGATACCGCCCTGAGTGCGGAAACGCACAGACGCCCGGGAGCCCGGGCTGTCATCCTCCCCGTGGGTGCTGCGTGCGCCCGGCCCTGCCGCGCCCTCACTCAGAGTACCGCGGCCCCACTTGGATTGCATCGGATGTTGCTCATGCCGCACAGCAGAAACGGTACCCCAGGTACGGGCACGGCCGGCAGCGAAGACCAGCGCGAGAGGACGCTGCTCAAGACCGGCGCACTGCAGACCGCGATCCTGAACAGCGCCAACTTCTCCAGCATCGCCACCGATGAGCGCGGCATCATCCAGATCTTCAACGTCGGCGCGGAACGGATGCTGGGCTACGCGGCCGCAGAGGTGGTGAACCGCATCACCCCGGCCGATATTTCCGACCCCCAGGAGTTGGTGGCGCGCGCCCGGGCGCTGAGCGTCGAGTTGGACACCCCCATCAGGCCGGGCTTCGAGGCGCTGGTGTTCAAGGCGCGGCGCAGCATTGAAGATGTCTATGAACTGACCTACATCCGCAAGGACGGCAGCCGCCTGCCGGCCGTGGTGTCGGTGACCGCGCTGCAGGACGCGGCCGACGCGATCATCGGATATCTGCTGATCGGCACCGACAACACGGCACGCCAGCAGGCGGAGACCGAGCGGCAACGCCTGGACGCGGTACTGAAGGACAGCCACCTGGAGTTGAAGAAGGCCAAGGTGGCAGCCGAACAGGCGAACCTGGCGAAGTCCGAATTCCTCTCCAGCATGAGCCACGAGCTGCGTTCCCCGCTGAACGCCGTGCTGGGCTTCGCCCAATTGATGGAGACCGGCGTACCGCCACCCACGCCCGGCCAGAAGGACTGCATCGACCAGATCCTGCAGGCGGGCTGGTACCTGCTCAATCTGATCAACGAGATCCTGGATCTCGCGCTCATCGAATCGGGCAGGTTGTCACTCTCTCCCGAGCCCATGTCGCTCGCCGAGGTCCTGGCCGACTGCCATGCCATGATCGAGCCGCAGGCCCACAAGGGCGGGATCCAGTTGCATTTCCCGGTGCTGGACGGGCCCTGGCTGATCCGCGCCGACCGCACGCGCGTCAAGCAGGTGCTGGTCAACCTGCTGTCCAACGCCATCAAGTACAACCGCGTCGGGGGCCATGTGGACGTGCGCTGCGGCGCGGCGGCCTACGGTCGCACGCGTATCAGCCTTCAGGACACAGGTGAAGGCCTGGCGGCCGACAAGCTGGCGCACCTGTTTCAGCCCTTCAACCGCCTGGGGCAGGAGTCCGGGGCCCAGGAAGGCACCGGCATTGGGCTCGTGGTATGCAAGCGGCTGGTGGAGTTGATGGGCGGCAGCATCGGGGTCGAGAGCACCGTCGGCGTGGGCAGTACCTTCTGGATCGAACTGGACGCGACGACGGCAGTGAACCTGACGCTGGAACCGGCCGCGGCCCTACCGGAGACCCTGACCCCGGTGGCCACGGGCCCCGCGTTACGCACCTTGCTGTGTGTCGAAGACAACCCGGCCAACCTGATGCTGGTGGAACGATTGCTGGCGCGCCGGCCGGACCTGCGGCTGCTCTCGGCACGCGATGGCCGGGGCGGCGTGGAGATGGCACGCGCCTGCCTGCCGGACATCATCCTGATGGACATCAACCTGCCCGGCATCAGCGGCATCACGGCACTGCACATCCTGGCCGAGGACCCCGCCACGGCGCGGATCCCGGTGATCGCGCTCAGCGCCAACGCCATGCCGCGTGATATCGAGAAAGGCATGCAGGCCGGCTTCTTCCGTTACCTGACCAAGCCCATCAAAGTGGGCGAGTTCATGGACACCCTGGACGCGGCGCTCGCGTTCGCGCTGCCCACCGACCGATCCGCGCGCCAGGACTAGCAAAATGACAGTTCCGCAAGAGGAGATCCTCGCCGCCCGCATCCTGATCGTAGACGATCAGGACGCCAATGTGCGGGTGCTCCAGCTCCTGCTCGGCGACGCCGGCTACAACCAGGTGAGCGCGACCATGGACCCCGCGAGCGTGTGCGCGCTGCATCGCGAGCACGACTACGACCTGATCCTGCTCGACGTGCAGATGCCCGGCATGGACGGCTTCCAGGTGATGGCCGCGCTGCGGGAACAGGACACCGTCGGCTACCTGCCCGTCATCGTGCTCACCGCCGAACCGGCGCACAAACTGCGCGCCCTGCAGGTCGGCGCCAAGGACTTCATCAGCAAGCCCTTCGACCTGTTGGAGATCAAGACACGCATCCACAACATGCTGGAGGTGCGGCTGCTGTACCGTCGGCTCGAGGCACACAACCTGCTGCTGGAGCAGGCGGTGCGGGAACGCACTGCCGAACTGCGCAACAGCGAGGCCCGCTACCGCAGCCTGACCGAATTGGCGTCGGACTGGTACTGGGAACAGGACGAGCACGGCAACTTCACCACGCTCTCGGGCCCGGTGACGCAGATGCTGGGCATCACCGGCGACGCGACGGCACAGGACGCCGAGGACTGGCCGCAGGACGGCTGGAACGAGGCCGAGCGCGCCGCCATCCGCGCCGCCATCGCCGCCCGGGCGCCCTTCCTGGACTGCCCCTTCAGCCGCGTCAATGCCGACGGCTCGCAGCAGCAGTACCGCGTCAGCGGCGAGCCGATGTTCACGCAGTCAGGGCGCTTCAGCGGCTATCGCGGCATCGGCGTGGAGACCACCCCCAGGCCACCGCCGTGCCCGGGGACAGCCGGCTGAGCACCATGCCGCCCACCAGCCAGAGTCCGAGCCAGAACCATCTGCTCGCCGCGCTGCCGGAGCCGGAGTTGGCGGCCCTGTTGCCGCATCTGGAACCCTGCCGGCTGGCCCTGGGTGAGATGCTCTACGAACCCGGCGAGCGTCTGCGACACGCCTACTTTCCCACCAGCGCGGTGGTCTCGCTGCACTATGTCACCGTCAGCGGCGCCTCGGCCGAGACCGCGGGCGTGGGCAACGAGGGCATGGTCGGCGTGGTGCTCTTCATGGGAGGGGACTCCACGCCGAGCTCGGCCGTCGTGCAGACGGCCGGCCACGCCTACCGCCTGGAGCGCACCCGCCTGAAGCGGGCCTTCGCGGGCCCCGGCATGCTGCAACCCCTATTGCTGCGCTATACCCAGGCGCTGATCACCCAGACGGCGCAGACCGCGGCCTGCAACCGTCACCACTGCGTGGAACAGCAACTGAGCCGTTGGCTGTTGCTGTCGCTGGATCGGTCCGGCGCGCACGAACTGGTCATGACGCAGGAACTGGTGGCCAGTATGCTGGGCGTGCGCCGCGAAAGCGTCACCGAGGCCGCCCGCACCCTGCAACAGCTCGGCTTCATCCGCTATCGCCGCGGTCATATCACGGTGGTCGATCGCGACGGGCTGCAAACCCGTGCCTGCGAGTGCTACGGCGCGGTGAAAAAGGAACTGGCCCGCCTGCTGGGCGATGTGCGGCACCGCCAGCAGGACCGCGTGGCACCCTGACGCCGACGCCTTGCGGCCGTCCGGCCGCTGCCGGACACCTCGGCCCGTCGCAACCAATGCCACACCGCCATTTCCCCGTTTCGCTTACACTCCCGGCCACCCAAGGCCGCCAGCCGCCGCCGGAAAGCTGGTGTCGGCCTTCACGCTGCTCATCGTGGGCTTTCAGCTCGTGATGGGGTTCAGCAATTTCACGACCATCTTCTATCTGTTCGGCGGCGACAAAGAGGCGGCCTCGACGTTGATGACCCAAAACGGGACACTCTGGGCTGCGGTCGGCATCGCGAGTGTATTCCCGATGGTATGGCTGTCGAAGGCCCTCGGCATCATCTCGGCAGATATTTGTAGATCACCCAGTACGCCATCCCCACGAAGACGCCCCCGCCGACGATATTGCCGAGTGAGACGAAGGGCAGGGTGCCGACGAGGAAGTTCCACCAGGTGAGTGCCTCCAGGTGCGGGACATGGTCGGCGACGCCGGCGACGTAGGCCGGGTCCCACCAGGCCAGCAGGAGCGCATAGGGCAGGAAGAACATATTGGCGACGCAATGCTCGAAGCCGGCCGCGACGAACATTGCGATCGGCAGCGTCAGGGCGGCGATCTTGCCGCCGATGGTGCGGGTGGTGAGCGCGACCCAGATGGCGATGCAGACGAGTACGTTGCACATGATGCCGCGAAAGAAGGCCTCACCCGGGTCCAGTGCCGCCTTGGCGGCCGCGATCTTGAGCGCGGTGACGCCCAGGCCGCCGTCCGCGGCCGTGTAGACGCCGGTCAGGATCAGGAGCACGGCGGTGCCCGCGGCCCCGACGAAGTTGCCGGCAAAGACCAGCCCCCAGTTGCGCAGCATCCGCCGCAGTGTCACCTTGCGGCTCGCATAGGCCATGACGATGAGAATGTTGCCGGTAAAGAGCTCCGCGCCCCCGGCAATGACCAGCACCAGCCCCATCGAGAAGGCAACACCCTTCATGAACTGGATGCCGCCCCACCAGACGCCCGCGGACCCGGTGGATACGATGATGGCAAAATAGGCGCCGAGGGCAATGAATGCACCGGCCATGATTCCGAGTACGAAGGTCGTAAGCGGCGGGTTGTTCGCCTTCTTGACCCCGGTCTCTTCACTCAACTCCTCGACCTCCCGCGATAAGCGGTCATCGAAGCCGACAGGCGCGAGCCCGACCGCGCCGGGCGCCCGGTCCGCCAGTGAAGCATCAGCCATGACGGCCACCCCGCGGCGCCGGGACCGCCGGCCAAGGCACAAGCGAAAACAAATCGTTCAAAGGATTGATAGACAAGATCCACACCCCAGGGTTGCGCGCGACCCAATGAACCACCCGCCGACAAGCAGCGCCGAGGTTGCGACCGCGCCGAGCGGGAAAAGACAGAGGACGACGGATGACGGATGGAAAGTAGCGACCACATCGCAGCTACGTCGGCGCTACATCGGAGCAAAATCCGAGCACGGCCGAGGGCGATGTTAGCCACTCGGACGACGCCGGACAAGGCGCAACGCCGACCAGGGCGCGCCCGCCTGGTCGGTCCGCACAGGGGGAACCCGAGAGCGGCGCGCGGTCATCGGTCCGCACAGCGGACCCTACGGGGCTGCCGTAGGGTGAGCCGTGCGCACCATGGCGCCGACCGTGACCCAAGCGGCGGCGAGCAAACGCAGCCTCTTGGTCCGCACCGCGGACCCTAGGGGGGCACCGCGGGCGCACGCGTCAGCGCCGCCGCCGGTGCAAGGCCAGGAGCCCGGCCGGGAGCAGCCACCAGGGCGGCGGCGCCGGGACCTCCAGCCGGATCGAGCCCAAGGTGAAGAGGGCGCTCGCGCTGCTGGTGTCGTCGCCCAGGAAGATCATCCCGGGGGTCTCGTAGGGATCGACCGAGGGCGTGGCGCCGGTGTAATCGCGGGTCGGGCCGGTGAGGACCTGGCTGCCGTCGGCGTTCAGGATGTAGTTCAGGCCGCGGATGGTCAGTTCATAGAGGGTCTTGGTCAGGGTGTTGACGGCTACACCCTCCGCCTGCACGAAGTCGGGCCCACTCTGAGCCCAGATGCGGTCCTCCCAGAAGCCCAGTTCGATGCCCTTCTGGTCGTCCCCAAGCAGGATGACGCTGAACCCGGCGCGGTCATTGCTGAGGTGGTCCTCGTCGGGGAGGGCGAGTTCAAACCCCAGAGTGAATCCGACCGCGGGGTCCAGGTCGGGAAAGGCCGGGTTCTTGAGGGCCCAGGTGCCGGGCGCCGCGGTCAGAGAGTGATTGAAATAGCCAGCCGCCAGGGACGGATGGAGCCGGGTGTCCAGCGAGACGCCGCCCGCGACCGAACTCGCAAGACCAAGCCCGATAAAGGTCATCCAGGGCTGAGCCTGGGGCATGGTACCTGCCGCGCCCTGGTAGAGATCGATGACGGCGGCCCGGGGGGCGGCGGACAGGGCGGCCAGCAGGGGCAAGGCGAGACGGGCCAGATGCACACGAGTCATGTTCGTTCTCCAGGGCGGTGATCGGCAGCGGGGGCGCGGCGTGCGTCGCACAGGGATCGCCGGGGTCGCCCGCCCCGCGACCGGAACCTTACGCGGATGTGCGACATCCATCAAACCGGCGCAGCCGTCAACGGCAATTCCGGCCAGTCGGCCGGAATTGCCGGCCACGTTGCCTTTTCCCCCGCGCCCGTCACAATAGGCCCTCGCGCCCGGCCACTGTCCCCGGGCGCCCCAGGAGTCCCAGCGGAGCCCCCCATGAACCCCGAGAAGGTCGTCTTCGGTTTCTTCATCGTCCTTGCCCTGACGCTCAACTTCGGGTTCGTCATCGGCGATATCGACGACCCCACCCACCATCACCGCTGGGAGCTCTTCGCGGTGGTCGTGGTGAACCTGATCGCGACGGTGCTGAAGTTCGGCGACCGCTCGCAGTTGGGCGCGCTGCTGCTGGCCACCAGCCTGGTCGCCATGCTGCAACTGGCGGCGGCGGCCCTGGTGTGGATCATCGCGGTCTATGCGACCGCGGCCGGCATGACGCCGGGCACCATGGCCAGCATCGTGTCACTGGCGGCCGGGGCCGTGATCGCCAACGTGATATCGGTGGTCCTGCTGGTGATCGAGACCTTCCTGCTGCGGCGCTAGGCACATGCCCCGCCCGCCTGCCGGAAGGCCCGCCCGGCCCGTCATGGACAGCATCGTCTACCTGATCATGCGGCGGATGCGCGCGCCGCTGATCATGCTGATCGTGAGCTACGCGGTGGCGATCGCCGGCCTGGTCCTGATCCCGGGCCAGGACGCCGCCGGCCGCCCCTGGTCCATGGGCTTCTTCCATGCCTTTTACGTGGTCGCCTACACCTCCACCACCATCGGCTTCGGCGAACTCCCCTACCCCTTCACGGACCTCCAGCGCCTGTGGGTGACGGCCACCATCTTCGGCACCGTGGCGATCTGGCTCTATGCCGCCGGCGCCCTGATCGGCCTGGCGCAGGACACGACCTTTCGCCGCGCCCTCGCGCAGCGGCGCTTCCGCGCCCGCGTGGCGCGCCTGCGCGACCCCTTCTATCTGGTGTGCGGCTATGGTCAGACCGGCGGCGCCCTGGTGCAGGCGCTCACCGACCGCCACCAGCGGGCGGTGGTGATCGACATCGATCCGGAGCGCATCAGCCTCCTGGCCCTCGAGAATCTGCGTGAGTACGTGCCGGCCCTGACCTGCGACGCCCGCCGCCCCGCCCATCTGCTGGCCGCGGGCCTGGAGCACCGCTGCTGTCTGGGGGTCGTGGCCCTGACCGACGTCAACGAGACCAATCTGAAGATCGCCATCGCGGCCAAGTTGCTGCGCCCCGGCATCCGCGTGGTGTGCCGGTCCGACTCACACGAGGTAGAGGCCAACATGGCCTCCTTCGGCACCGACCACATCTACGACCCCTTCGATACCTTTGCGCTGCACATGGCCATCGCCATCGAGGCGCCCTGCGTGACGCTGCTGCGCGAGTGGCTGATGGGCGAGAGCGGCGCGGCCCTGCCGCAGCCCCAGTACCCGCCGGCCAAGGGCCTGTGGGTCCTGTGCGGCTATGGGCGCTTCGGCAAGGCGATGTATCGGAAACTCAAGGATCAGGGGCTGCACGTGACGGTGGTGGAGGCGGCCCCGCACCTGACCGGTCTGCCCAAGGAGGGCGGGGTGCACGGGGCCGGCACCGAGGCCGCCACCCTGGAACTGGCCCAGATCGAGCGCGCCGTCGCCCTGGTGGCCGGCACGGATAACGACGCGACCAACCTGTCCATCATCATGACGGCCCGGGAACTGAACCGCGACCTGTTCGTGGTCGCCCGCAAGAATTTCCTGGACAACGGGGACCTCTTCCGGCGGGTGGGGGCCGCGGTGGTCATGCACCCGAGCCTGATCGTCGCCGACGGCATCCGCGTGCGCCTGACCCTGCCGCTGCTCTGGGAATTCATCACCTTGTCGCGCTTCCAGGAGGATGGCTGGGCCTGCGAACTGATCAGCCGGCTCTGCGGGCTGCTCGATGAGACGCTCCCCCAGGTGTGGCAGTTCGAGGTCAACGAGGCCGCGGCCCCGGCCCTGTGCGCGGCGGGGGAGGCCGCCGGCGGCCTGACCCTGCGGCACCTGGTCACGGACCCGCGCGAGCGCACCCGGCAGTTGCCGGTCATCGTGCTGCTGCTGGAACACAACGACGAGCGCCAACTCCTCCCGGACCTGGGGCAGCGGCTGCGCAAGGGGGATCAGGTGCTCCTGTGCGGGCGCGAGGGCGCCCGCGGGGCCATGGCCTGGACCCTGCATGACCACCATGTACTGCACTATGTCCTCACCGGTGAGGACGCCCCCGCGGGCTGGGTATGGCGTCGGCTGGCGCGCCGGCGGCGCCGCCGCGCGGCCGCCGGAACGGCTGGTGGCTGAACCCGCCGCGGCCGACCCGTGCGGGGCGCCGCAACCACGACACGCGCCCGAGGGCGGGCTACCGGCGACGCCGGCCGCCCCCGCCCGCCGCACCCCGGGTGCCCTTTTCGCTTGGCAATGCCGCCGCGATGCCTTATTTGTGGGGTTTGGGCTTGCGCGGCGGTGACCAGTACTCTCCTGTCTGCCCGCGCCTACCGTTGAGCCCCGACGGTCGGCCCCTTCACCTTGGAGTCATGCGCCCATGCATCCGCTCATGCAACGTCTCGGCCAGGACCACGCCCGCCTGACCCGTTTGCTCGACCTGCTCAGTGCCCTGCTCGACCGCTTCCGCGACGGCCAGGAACCGGACTACGACCTCTTCTGCGAGATGCTGGAGTACATGGACAGCTACGCCGACAGCATCCATCACCCCACGGAGGACCTGATCTTCCGCCGCGCCCTGGAGCGGGGAGCAGAGAAACGCGACGTCTTCGAGGTCCTGATGCGCCAGCACAGCGTCTTGATCCAGATGAACAAGCGCTTTCGCCGCTCCCTGGACGGCATCGCCCACGAGGAGGTCCTGCGGCGCGACGAGGTCGAGGGCCAGGGCCGCGACCTGGTCACGACGCTGCGCGCGCACCTGGAGCTGGAGGACGCGGAGGCCTTCCCGATCGCCATCGCCCGGCTCAACCCGGCGGACTGGGACGAGGTGCAGGCCCAGGCCGCGCGCGCCGACGACCCGGTATTCGGCAGCCCGGACCCCCAGCGCTTCCGCGCCCTGTTCAAACACCTGTCCGAGCAGGCACAGGACTGAGGACCGATCGACATGCCGGGACTTGAGTCAGAACCCTGCCCAGCGAACCCCGGGCCGAGCGCCCACGCCGAGGCCTTGACGCCGGGGTCGCGCAAACGCGATGGCACCATCCTCTATGCCAACACCCGGGAGACGCCCCACGACGCCCCGGAGACGCTCGGCGTGCTGCTGGTCAACCTGGGGACCCCCGCGGCGCCCACGGTCCCGGCGGTGCGCCGCTATCTGGCGGAGTTCCTGTGGGACCCGCGGGTGGTGGAACTGCCGCGCCCCATCTGGTGGCTGATCCTGCACGGGATCATCCTGCGGGTGCGCCCGCCGCGCACCGCGGTCGCCTACCAGGCGGTCTGGACGCCGGAGGGCTCCCCGCTGATGGTGATCTCCAAACGCCAGGCGGCCGCCATGCAGAGGGCGCTCACCGCCCGCTTCGCCGCGCCGGTCACGGTCGTACTGGGGATGCGCTACGGCCACCCGTCCATCCCGGAGGCGCTGGCGCAACTGCGCGCCGCCCACGCCCGGCGCATCCTGGTGCTGCCGCTCTACCCGCAGTATTCGGCCACCACCACGGCCTCCACCTTCGACGCCGTGACGGCGGAACTGCGCACCTGGCGCTGGCTGCCGGAGATGCGCTTCGTCAACCACTACCACGACGACCCCGGTTATATCGCCGCGCTGGCCGCGAGCATCCGCCACCATTGGGCCGAGCACGGGGAGCCCGACCGGCTGCTGTTCTCCTTCCACGGCATCCCCAAGGACTACTTCCTGAACGGCGACCCCTACTACTGCCACTGCCAAAAGACCGCCCGCCTGGTGGTCGATGCCCTGGCGCTCCCCAAGGAGCGCTGGCTACTCTCCTTCCAGTCCAGGTTCGGCCTGCAGGAGTGGCTCAAGCCCTATACCGACGAGACCCTCAAGGAGTGGGCCACCACCGGGGTGGGCTCGGTACACGTCATCTCACCGGGATTCGCGGCGGATTGCCTGGAGACCATCGAAGAGATCTCGGTCGAGAACCGGGACTATTTCCTGGAGGCCGGCGGCAAGTCCTACGGCTACATCCCCTGCCTCAACGACGGCCCGGAGCATATCGCGGGCCTCGCCGACCTGGTCATACACCACTGCGCCGGCTGGCCCGAGTGCCCACCGGCCGCCGCCGCCGCGGACCTCGGCGACCGCCTGGAGCGGGCGCGGGAATTGGGGGCGGCGGCCTGACAGGAGCCGGGGCGTCTCGCGCCCTGAGTCCCCGCGGTCACCCCAAGTCCGGGAATTGCTCTCACAAAGGCACAAAGACACAAAGAAAAACAGATCATTGAAGGCGTTGGACCGACCACCACGCGGGCGATTTCCTCGATCTGCCAATCGCGTTGAAAATCTTTGTGATCTTTGTGTCTTTGTGTGAGAACCGATCTTCCTGAGTCCAAGGCTTCAGCCTTGGCGCCCTCCTCCAAGGCTGAACCTGGAAAGAGCAGTCAGCAGTCAGCCGTCAGCCATAAGTGCATCAGCATCTTACGTGCCGTCTTGGCGCCGCAGGCGCCCACCCGACAGGTGATGCACCGGGTGGTCATAAACTCTTGAAATACAAAGCTAAATGCTGAAAGCTGATCGCTGACTGCTCTTTTTAGGCTGAAACCTTGGACTCCAGGGGCGGCGCGGCGCTGGCCTTGACCATAATTCCGGCCACGGGTTTGTAGGTCGGCCTTCAGGCCGACTGCGGCGCCCCCGATCGGCCTGAAGGCCGACCTACAGCGGGGCGCCAACCGCCGCCTGATGCCGCCGGTGCGGTTCAGCCGCGCCGCCCGAAGAGCCGCCCGAACATGCCCCCGCCGGCCGCCGGGGCCGCCTTGGGCGCCACCGGGGCCAGGGACGCGCGCTCCGCCTCCTCACTCGCCGCCCAGCGCTCGGTCAGTGACTGAAAATCGGCGTCCGCCAGGTCCCGGCCCCAGAGCCGGATCGTCTTGTCGGCGCTGCCGCAGACCAGGAAACGGCCGTCCGGGGTATATTCCAGGGTGTAGACATCCGCCCCGTAGCCGGTGAAGCGCCCGAGCTGGGTGCCGTCGGCCGTATCCCACAGGCACACGGTGCGGTCAGCGCTGGCGGTGGCGAAGGTGCGCCCGTCCGGACTGAAAACCGCCGACCACACCGGATAGCGGTGCTCGTTGCGCTCCAGCAGCAGGGTCCCGGTCGCCAGGTCCCAGATCCCGACGGAACCGTCCACATTGGTCAGGAGCACGCGCCCACCGTCGGACGTGAAGCGCACGCTGTTGATCCCGTTGTGGACCACCGCCACCCGCCCGATCTCGGCACCGCTCTGCACATCCCACAGGATCAGGTTGCAGTCCCGGCTGGCCGAGGCCAACACCCGCCCGTCCGGGCTGAAGGCCACGCCCTGGACATACTGGTTGTGGCCCTCGATGTGGTGGACCAGTTCCCCCTCGGTCGTCCAGACGGCGACGGTCCCGTCCTCGCTGCCCGAGGCGAGCAACTGCCCCTGGGGCTGGAAGTCGACGCCGTAGATCAGGCTCGTATGCCCGCTCTGGCTCCACAGTGGCGCGCCCGCCTGCGTATCCCAGACCCGCACCACCGCGTCCGTCCCGCCGGAGGCGAGCAGCTGCCCGTCCGGGTGGAAGGCCACCGAGTAGACCCGGCCCTCATGCCCGCGCAGCGTGTGCAGGGTACGCCCCTCCTGCAGGTCCATCACCCGCACCGCGCTGTCCCAGCTCGCCGTCGCCACGCGCCGGCCGTCGGGGCTGAGATCCAGCCCGTAAATGGTATCGGTCGCGCCGGGACGCGCCACAAAGCGCCAAGTGTCTGACATCACAAATTCCTCTGACTCGGATCGAGCGGCTCTGGGCGCACGCCCGGCACCGGCGGACCGGTCGCCGGGGGGCGCCCGGGTAACCGCCAATCTTAGGGGAATCGCGGCGCCGTGGCGCGGGCAATTGCGGGGCCGGGTGCGATCGAGAGGAGTGGCCAGCAAAATCGCCCGTCGTAGGGTGGATAAGGCGCGCGGCACGGCGCTGCGGACCGGGCACGACGCTTGGACGCGCCGCATCCACCAGGCACCGCTGGTGGATGCGCTGCGCTTATCCACCCTACGTCGTCCCCGACACCACATCAGACTGGCTCGCACCCTGCGGCGCCGGCAGCCCCGCAAGGTCACCCGCCCAAGAGCCTGAGTAAACCGCGCCAACCTTGATCATCGTTCCGGCCAGCGGCCACCTTCTGGAGTCCAAGGCTTCAGCCTTGGCCTTGGACTCCGACCGGAGGCGGCCGCAACGATGATCAAGGCCACCGCTCCACCCATTATCCTGGAATCGGCAATTTCTCACGCAAAGACGCCAAGAACGCAAAGAAGAATCGAACCTTGCAAGCGATGATCCCGTCCCCCGGCAGGTGAGCCGTGCGACAGAGATATCACATTGAAAGACTTTGCGTCTTTGCGTCTTTGCGTCTTTGCGTGAAACATATTCTCCTTCCAGGTTGATCGCGACCCGCCCAAGCCCCGAAGGGGCGCGACATACCAGCCCAGGGCAACGCCCTGGGTATGAGGTACAACGGCACCTAGCCCTGAGAGGGCGTGACATAAAACAACCGACCCACCCCACCGGTAGCGTCCTAGAACCGGCGGACACCTGGCGCCATCGACAGGCCCGCCCGAGCACCCTTGACCGGTATCGAAAAACTACTAATGTCGCCCCGAAAAAAAAGCTAAGAAAAGGTCACCGCCTCCCGGTCGTCCAACGTCGGCAACCGCCACCTCATGGAAGACGGGTTCCGGAATCCAGAATTCGCGGAATAAGTCAGTCAGAAGGTCGAGCCATCCCGCCAACGAGAGGGCGACCAGTGGACCGGCGTTGATCACTGCACGTTCCGCCAGCATCAAGCGAACTCTTCCGCGAGATCGTCACCCTTCAAATCGACCACCGGGACCCCAGCGCGACTGGCCGTCATCAGAAATTCGACGCGGCTCTTGCCGCACAATAGACCAGCCTTGGCCGAGGAAATGCGGCCCAGCTCGAAAAGCTTTAGTGCGAGGAAAAAGGGCGCCTCGTCGGCAAAATTATCCGACAACTCGGCTGCCGATGGTGGTCCATCTACCGGGAGTTCAATCGTCAACGTATTCATTTAACTTTCCGCATTATCCCGGATTCCGCTGCCTATCTGCTTTGCGATTGGTGGCCAGGACAGTCAGTAGACTAGCCGCAGGAATTTCACCAAATGAAACCTTATTTATCAAGACAAGATTTAATAACAGTGGGAATCGGCATTCCCTCCCGAAACTGGCTAAAAACCTCTCGACCTGAGTCCGTAACCTCCACTAGGTCTTTTCGGTTTTTTTGAGTAGCTAGCAATCCGTGCGTCTCAAGAACTCGAATAAAATTCTTTGCGAATGCATTATCGCGCCGAGCTGCCCCGCGCTGCTCCAGCCCGCGTCGCTGATGCAATGACTGCTCCTGAAAATTCCCGATGATTTTTTCAACTATAGGAAATTGAGGATAGTATCTGTATATGTAGTAGTCAGATATCGCGTCAATCAAGGCTCCAGAAAAGGCCAGATACCCTAAAGCATCGTATCCATGTAATATCTTCTTCTTCACAAACAGAGGGTGCTCAACAAATATCGCGATATCACCCCTTTCGACCCCAGTAAAATTACAATTATCAATAGACGCTCGACTAAAATCGCAATCGATTAGCGTGGCGCCCGAGAAACACGCATCCGAAAGATCGGCTTCAACAAATGATACACCGTCTAGTGTCACACCTGTGAAATCAGCTCGCACCAACTGAGCACCGTGAAAGTCCACTGACCAAAGACTTGATCGAGCAAAGTCGGCCCCAGACAAATTGCTTGGCAATAGCCCATTCCGGAAAGCAATTCGTGAAATCTCTATATCGCTGACAACTAACCGTCCGTTGCCCAAAGACTTCAAGCACGCACTAACAGTATCCGCATCTTTGGAATCGGAGGCAAACAGGCTGAGGGCTGCATCCCATATGAGTACCAGCGCGTTCCCTGCTCCGCGCGTTATTTTTCTGTCCTGCCAAATCGATTGTAGCGAGCGAAAAACTCTCTTCGTTTGTTCACTGTCTCGGGAAGCCACAAAGATTCGCATGGCATCGCTGATTGGTATTAGATCCGTTAATACATGCCCACGCTCTAACTTTTTGATGAAATATTCTGAAACCAGATACTCCCGTAGCGAGTTATGAGAAAATGCCCACCCAGATTTCTCACTGGAACGTGCACGAGTCAAGGTTGACGACCCTCGAAGATCAGCAAAGTAGCGCTCAATCAATTGAACTCGCGCATCGGCTCCTTGACGGGAAACTTCACGCGAAAAATCCTTGGAGATCATTTCCTTGAATTCATCTTCAAATATATGTGAGCACTCTTTTTTCGATAGATTGATGGCCAGTTTTGATAGGAACTCCCGACGATTATCAGGACTCATCTCCGGGGATCGCTTTAGGTCGCGAATCATGAGTTGATCAACAATCATCTTGTATATCCCCCAGTCGCTAATGATCTTATCTGAATCCATGCCTTGACTCAAAGCCTCATCCTTTAACCCATCTACGACTTGCAGCAAATAGGTAATAATGACTGGTTTCCCAGATAGAGACACAGCAGCGCCTTCGTTGCCTGCCCGAAATACTCGCCTTAGAATTGAAAGGATGACGGCCTTGCCGCGTTCGTCGTCCGCAAGTGCTCGCGCGACAAGTGCTTCAGTCTGCTCTTGGGTTAACTCCCTTAGCGATCTTTCGTAACGATCAAGAAACCTGGTTAAAAGCTGATCTACTTCCGATTCACGGCGAACTAATTCACGATCACTTTCCGTCAAATAGTAGCTACCTTGCTGAAGGCTCGCGTATAATATTTCAAAGATCTGCAGCTCTTCTGTATCCGTAAAATAATTCGGCCTGCTCGTGATTATCCCTTTAATTCCAGCCGATGATAATTCCGCTAACGCCTCCAGGCAAGTCCTTCGCTCGCGAGCGTGCAGGTATTGCGCCATTTCATCATACCCATCTAACAGCAGAATTATTCTGCCTGACTTCAACAAAGAGTACACAAATTCAATAGATACATGCCCCAGGCCGTTGCCATCAAGAAAGTGATGCAATAAACCCCGCGCGTCGAATTGACGCGCGAAATCCCTTAGCTCAATACGAAAGGGTATAGGGAATCTCGGATTGATTTTGTAGCTATTTACCCAGCGATATTGTAGAACCTTGGTCAATGCAGTCTTCCCAGCGCCGTACTCACCAACGATCACCAACCAGTTCTTGTCGCCTCCACCATTAACGGCCCACTCGGTTAGAAAGTCCGTCGCTTGATCCACCCCGCACTGATCGTCAAACACCGGCTCCTCATATATTGCTTCAAGATTGCTCAACTCCAATCCAAGCGGTTCGGCAGGAGATAGCTTAAAAATATAATTATCAAACTTTTCAAACCGGGAGAACAACTCGTCATAAGTGAGCGTTTCGATTCGAGACCGCAGGGCGCGCTCCTTAACTGGAAGCGTGAATCCTTGTGTCGAAACAATTATACGTCTTGAGTTCGGCTCAAGCTCAGCAATCATAGCGAGCTTGCCGACATCTTTCCCGTATTTCTCGTTGTCGACATACTCAATAGTTGCTTCAATATACACGGGCACCGAGAAAGGATCAGCATGATTGCGAGCCAAAAGATCGACTTCTGCGCCAAATAACTGAAACGGCCCCTCGACCGAGTAGTTATTGAGTTCAAAAAGAGCTTTTATCGCCAGGGGCAGCGTCTCTTTTGTGAGTTCAGTCTTCATATCAGTCACCATAAAAGGTTTCCACCGCCAAGAAAGAGAGTAGCCGTCTACGCTCCCTACCCAATACGTATATCCGCAGGCCACAGAAAATATGGCCCAAATTTCCCGGACGACCTGAATTCACCCCCTACCGCCTTGCCTTTGGCGGTGAGCTTCAACTCATCTCCGTCGCGCTCGACTAGCCCAGCGCGGATGAGCTTGTCGCCAAGTTCTGTGGTCCTGAGTCCAAGCGCCTTGGCGAGCTTTGAGGTCGTGAGCTTGTCGAACCCGTTTTCATCCGCGGACCCGGCGGCCGGCTCGCGCCCCTCGTCCTTCGGCTGTTCGACCTTTTCGGCCGAGAGTCTGACCTCTTCGCTGACCCGGATCAGGCGTTGCGCCTCTTCGTAGGTCTCGCGGTACAGGTCGGCCTCTTGGTCGCGGTCGACGAAGACACCCATTTCGTTGTTGTTCACTGCGGTCGTTAAACTTGAGGAAGGGGCTGATGATGATCAGCCGCCCCGGGCGGCCTTGATCAGCTCTTCCAGAAAGTAGTTGGTCGCACTGGTGTTGAGAAACTTGGCCATGGGTCAGGGTCCTTGTCTCGGGGAAGGGGGCGCGGCGATAGGCGACCGTTGGACGGCCTGGGTTGGGGGGATTATCCGCAATCCAGGGTTGGTTGTCTGCGATCTCGTTCACCGAAGGCGGCCTGACCCTAGACTTTCGGATGCGGGCGGCGATGGTGCGCAGGACGACGGCGGGGGTGTCGCGGGTGCGTTCCAGGGCGGCGCGCTCGTCCGGTTCCAGGTGCGGTGAGACCACCAGACGGATACCCCCGCGCAGCGGCCGGGCTCGCAACCCCGCGGGCGGCGAGCGCTCAGTGTTGGCGGAGCCAGGCTTCCACGTCGGTGACAGTGGTGAAGTCCAGCAGTGCCTCGCCCAGGGCTTCGATTCGTTCCAGCGGTAAGGGGACGATGCGCTCCTCGATTTCCGGAGACAGGGCGCCGAAACGGCGCCGAAGCAGTTTTTGAACGAGCGCCGAGGCTTCCTCGTGGCGGCCTTCCAGATGGCCCCGTTGGTACCCGATACGTTCGACAGAGGTGACGTAAGGCATGGTCTTGTTGCACTCCAGGGTGGTGAGTTCCTGCCAGAGCTTGGTTTCCAACTCGGGGGGCAGGCGCATCATCCAATCGATGACGGCGAACAGGTCGATGATCCGCTGGCGGTCCCAGTCCCGTTCATAGAGTAGCCGGGCGAGGCGCCATTTTGCTGGCGCAGTCCACCGAATCCCGCTCCACCGCTGGTGGACTGCGCTGCGCTTGTCCACCCTACGGTGCCCGGTGGCCGAAATGATGACCGAGGCCAACGCCGGCCTCGATCATCATTCCGGCCACCGGTTTGTAGGTCGGCCTTCAGGCCGACCGCGGCGCCCCCGTCGGCCTGAAGGCCGACCTACAGCGGGACGCCAACCGCCGCCCGGGCGGCTGGAATTATGATCAAGGCCGTCGGCGCGCGCACCGTCGCGGCTGAAGCCGCTCCCACGGGGGGGCGCAGCACTCAGGCCCCCTTGGCGGTGAACCGGGACAGGCCGATCTCCCAGCGGATGGCGACCACCCGCCGCAGGAAGATGCCGGCGCCCGCGAGCAGGGCGGCGATCCGCCCGTCCAGCCCCAGGGCCAGCAGGCCGATGAGGGCGAGGGACCCGGCCCAGGCGGCGGTGGCGTAGAGGGTGCCCTGGAAGACCAGGGGCTCTTCGTTGCACAGGACGTCACGCAGGATGCCGCCGACCCCGCCGGTGACCAACCCCATGACACTCGCCACCAGCCAGGGAGCGCCGCAGACCAGCGCCGCCTTGGTGCCGAACAGGTCGAAGCGCTTGCGCCCGGCCTCCAGCACCCCGGCGGCGGCCATCAGGACCACGGCACTCTGGCCGATCCAGTACATCAGGGTGTCGAGACTGGGTGGCATGTCGGGGGCCCGACTCAGGGGACGGCGTAGTCGTCCGGCTCCAGGTGCCGGATCAGTGTCGGCGAAGCCAGGCGTCCAGGTCCACGAGTGAGTTGAAGTCCAGTAGGTCTTCGCTAAGTGCCTCGACCCGTTCCAGCGGCAGGGCCACGATTTGGTCCTCGATTTCCTGAGCAAGCGGGCCGAATCGGCGCCGAAGCAACCTTTGCACCAGGGCACCGGCCTCCTCTTGGCGCCCCCGTTGATACCCGATGCGTTCGACAGAGGTGACGTAAGGCATGGTCTTGTTGCACTCCAGGGTGGTGAGTTCCTGCCAGAGTTGGGTCTCCAACTCGACGGGCAGGCGCATCATCCAATCGATGACGGCGAACAGGTCGATGATCCGCTGGCGGTCCCAGTCCCGTTCATAGAGTAGCCGGGCGAGGCGCCATTTTGCCGCATACCGTCGCTCGGCGTCGCCCCGGGTCTGGCGGGTGAGCAGATGGGCGGCGGTGACCAGGGCGAAGGGGTTGGGGTCCTCCAACAGCGTTTCCAGGCGGGGCGCGTAGTCGAGGAGCTTGACCAGCGGGTACTCCAGGACGTGCCGACAGCCGAACAGATCCCAACCAAAGGCATCCGGGCGCCAAGTGGGGCTGTCGTCCGCGAGGACGGCGAGGCTGGCGACAGGGCGGTCATAGCGCTCGAAGAGCCGGCAGTTGTAGGTGAACATGCGCTTCGGGAAGGCGCTGTCGTGGCCGCCCTGGATCTCGATGTGGATGTAGACCCAGTCCTCGGCGCCGTCCAGGCGGTGAACGCTGACCAGTTTGTCGACGAAGCGCTTGCCCAACTCGGCGTCCCGGACCACTTGGGCCAACTCCTTGTCCAAGAATTGGTATCCGCGGCTCCAGTCGATTTCAGCGTAGGCGTCCGGGAAGTAAAAGGCGAGGAACTCCGGGAAGTGGTGCTCCACGGCGTTCTTCCACGGGGTGTCGTTGTCGGTTATGGGGTTAGGCTGCGCGGCGTTCTCGGCCATGATTGAACCTCAGGTTCGGGAGCCTTGACTTGCAGTAGCGCGGCCTGGGGACTCGGTACCCGGTTCGCGGCGGCCGGGATCACGCGGCGGGCCTTGATCATACTACCGGCCACGGGCGGGTGTAGGTCGCCCTTCCGGGCGACCAGGAGCCCGCGCGGTGGGCCTGGCCAAAGGGGTCAGATCCAATGACACTCGCTAGCCAATACGAAGATCGGCAGGCCACAGAAAATACGGCCCAAACTTCCCAGACGTCCTCAATTCGCCTCCCGCCGCCTTGCCCTTGGCGGTGAGCTTGAAATGCTCCCCATCCCGCTCCACCAACCCCGCACTCAGAAGCTTGTCGCCCAGTTCCCCGGTCCGCATCCCAAGCGCCTTGGCGAGCTTTGAGGTGGTGAGCTTGTCGAAGCCGTTTTCATCCGCGGACCCGGCGGCCGGCTCGCGCCCCTCGTCCTTCGGCTGTTCGACCTTTTCGGCCGAGAGTCTGACCTCTTCGCTGACCCGGATCAGGCGTTGCGCCTCTTCGTAGGTCTCGCGGTACAGGTCGGCCTCTTGGTCGCGGTCGACGAAGACGCCCATCTCATTGTTGTTCACCTGGCTGAAGTCGTAGAGGTTCATCGACGTGATGATGGCCGAGCGCTCGTTGAGGTAGCACTTGGCATGGAGGTTCTGGCAGAAGCTGGTGCGCACGAAGGCGAGCGAGCGCAGCCAGTTGATCTCGTGGGGAGCCAGTTCGCTCTTGCCGTAGACGATCCGCACGTCGATCTTCATGCGGTCCTTGTCTTCGAGCAGTTCGCGGATGCGGTCGTTGAACTTGAGGAAGGGGCTGATGATGATCAGCCGCTCCCGGGCGGCCTTGATCAGCTCTTCCAGAAAGTAGTTGGTCGCACTGGTGTTGAGAAACTTGGCCATGGGTCAGGGTCCTTGTCTCGGGGAAGGGGGCTCGGCGATAGGCGACCGTTGGACGGCCTGGGTTGGGGGAATTATCCGCAATTCAGGGCCGGTTGTCTGCCACGATGTTCACCGAAGACGGCCTGACCCCGGCCTCCCAGGTCCGGGCGGCGATGGCGCGCAGCACGACGGCGGCGGTGTCGCGGGCGCGTTCCAAGGCAGCGCGGTCGTCGGGTTCCTGGAGCAGGTAGACGTTGAGACGCATGCGACCGCGCCGTTGCGCCAGGCTCGCGACCCCGCGGGCGGCAAGCGCTCAGTGTTGGCGGAGCCAGGCTTCCACGTCGGTGACCGCGGTGAAGTCCAGCAGTGCCTCGCCCAGGGCCTCGATTCGTTCCAGCGGTAAGGGGACGATGCGCTCCTCGATTTCCGGAGACAGGACGCCGAAGCGGTGCCGGAGCTGCTCTTGCACGAGCCCCGACGCCTCCTCGTGGCGGCCCTCCAGATGGCCCCGTTGGTACCCGATACGTTCGACAGAGGTGACGTAAGGCATGGTCTTGTTGCACTCCAGGGTGGTGAGTTCCTGCCAGAGTTGGGTCTCCAACTCGGCGGGCAGGCGCATCATCCAGTCGATGACGGCGAACAGGTCGATGATCCGCTGACGGTCCCAGTCCCGTTCATAAAGTAGCCGGGCGAGGCGCCATTTTGCCGCATACCGGCGCTCGGCGTCACCCCGGGTCTGGCGGGTGAGCAGAGATGCGCGGCAGTGACCAGGACAAGGGGTTGGGGTCTTCCAGCAGGGCTTCCAGGCGGGGCGCGCAATCGAGGATCCGCCATGATTTAACCTCGGGTTCGGACGCCTTGACTTGCAGTAGCGCGGCCTGCGGACTCGGTGCCCGGGTCACGGCGGCCGGGATCTCGCGACGCCTTGATCATACTACCGGCCACGGGCGGATCCAGGTCGCCCTTCAGGGCGACCAGGAGCCCCCGCCGTCGGCCTGGCCAAAGGGTCAGTTCCAATGACGCTCGCTAGCCAATACGAAGATCGGCAGGCCAGAGAAGCGGGATTTCGTGGCGGCGGCGATCCGTGCGCGCGAGGTCGGCTATGAATGACTGGAGTTGCACTTTGCCCATGGCCATCTCGGCCAGCGCTCTTTCTCGACGCACTCCAATCAGCGCGACAATGCCTATGGCGGGAGCTTTGAGAACCGTTGCCGCTTCCTGCTGGAGACGCTGGCCGAATCCATTGAGCTTGCCCGCCAGTTCAAGCGTGAAGGACTGCGGCCACATCGAATCCGCTGGTCCGCACAGCGGACCCTACGAGGCTTCGAAACCGCTGGTCCGCGCAGCGGATCCGACGAAGAGCGGCGACGACCGGCCGGGTCGGTGCGCGAGCCCCGCCTCAGCACCCGATGCGGGCGCGGACCTCCAGTGCCACCTCCAGCGCCTTGAGCCCGATGGCCCCGTCGACCAGCGGCGCCTGGCCGGTGCGGGCACTCGCCACGAAGGCGGCCAGTTCCTGGTCCAGGGGCTTGACCGCCTCCACCTGGAGACGCTCGCGGGCGATCTCGGGGCGAGCGGCGCCCGGGACCTCGCGCAGCCAGGCGTGGTCAATGGTCTGGCCGATGAAGTCAAGCGACAGGTAGCCGCCGGACTGGAAGACGCGGATGCGCCGGGTCTGCTTGTCGGAGACACGGCTGGCGACCACGTTGGCCACGGCGCCGTTGGCGAACTCCAGGCGGGCGTTGGCGATGTCCACATGGGGGGTCAGCACCGCGGTGCCGACCGCGGAAATTGCGCTGAGCTCGGACCCGATGAGCGCCAGGATGATGTCGATGTCGTGGATCATCAGGTCCGAGACCACGTCCACGTCGGTGGCGCGCTCAGTGAAGCCGCCCATGCGCTGGGCCTCGATATAGCGGGGGACCGTGATGCGCTGCGCGAGCGCCATGACCCCCGCGTTGAAGCGCTCCACGTGTCCAATCTGCAGCAGGGACCCGTACTCGCGCGCGAGCCCCACGATGGCCGCACCCTCCGCCTGGGTGGCGGCGATGGGTTTCTCGATCAGGACGGCGCGCCCGCGCCGCAGAAAGGGCTCCGCCGCCTGCAGGTGGGCCGTGGTCGGGACCACGATGCTGACCGCGTCCACACGCTCGGCGAGCGCCGACAGGCGGTCGAAGGCGAGGGTACCGGCCTCCGCCGCCACGGCCCGCGCGCGCTGCGGGTCGGCATCGACGAGGCCCACCAACTCCACGCCCGCCATGCGGGAGTAGATCAGTGCGTGAAAACGACCCAGATAGCCGACGCCGACGACGCCGACACGCAGCCGATCCGTCGGCGGCGCGGCCAAGTCCGGCGGACTCACCCGCCCGCGCCGTTGTCGCCCGGGCCCTGGCGGGCGATCGGGACCTGGGCCCCGCCGTAGTAGACGTTGATCTGATAGGTGAGGGTCACGGACATGCCAAGGGTCACGATGATCAAGAGGAGTGCGAACAGATCGGGTTTCGGCCGGCGGCGTTTGTGGGTCATGGACGTACCGAAAATAACTTCGATTGAAGTTGAAAAGAGTTTACAGCATTAAGAAAATATGGATCGGGAAGCCTCCGGAAGTGCCTTGAATCACGGCCGATTCACCGCGGGCACGCGAGTCCCTCGCCCGCTATTATCACGTGTCTTATGGTCTTTGTCTGCTTCCTTTCGCACAGCTTCGTCCGCACCGGAAAAGGCCGCGGCCCGGCACGACACCGACGGTCTGTCCGAGGGGCGGGCCGGCTTCCTGGGAGCGCCCCTGGTAGGGTACCCTTAGAGCCCGGCAGATGGCGTCCGCCCACTGCTTCCGTCGTGCGACCCGCGGCCCGGGGGCGGCCGCCCGCCTTCCCGGGAAGGCGATCATCTACCCGTCGGCCGCCCGCCGACCGAGCCCCAAAATAGAGGTCCAGGTGCAGCGACACGCGATCAAGGTCATGGCCCGCAGCCAGTTTCAGCCGGAGCAGTCCGCCCCCGTCGAGGGGCGCTATGTCTTCTCCTACACCGTAACCATCGAAAACGAGGGGAGCGAACCGGTTCGCCTGCTCGACCGCCACTGGATCATCACCGATGCCGACGGCAAGGTGCAGGAGGTCCGCGGTGAGGGGGTGGTCGGTGAGCAGCCCCACCTGAAGCCCGGCGAGCGCTTCCGTTACAGCAGCGGGACCATCCTGCCCACGCCGGTCGGCTGCATGCACGGCAGCTACGGCATGGTCGGCGACGACGGCACCCGCTTCGATGCCGAGATCCCCGCCTTCTCGCTCGCCTCGCTCACCCGGCTGCACTGACCGGCGCGGGCGGGACTGACGCCTGCACCGCCGCCGCCGCGATCCCGGCCATGCCAACCTACGCCATCGGGGACATCCAAGGCTGTGAACTGGAGCTGCAACGCCTCCTCGAACGCCTGAAATTCGACCCCACCGCCGACCGCCTCTGGTTCACCGGCGACCTGGTGAACCGGGGCCCCGGCTCGCTCGGCGTGCTGCGCCTGGTCCACTCGCTCGACGCCTGCTCGGTGGTGGTCCTCGGCAACCATGACCTGCACCTGCTGGCCCTGGCCGCGGGCAACGGCAGGCACGCCAAGAAGAGTACGCTCGATGAGGTCCTGAAGGCCCCGGACCGGGAGGAACTGCTCCACTGGCTGCGCCACCGGCCGCTGCTGCATCACGACGCCGCCAAGGGTTATACCCTGATCCATGCGGGGCTGCCGCCCCAATGGACCCTGGCCCTGGCCCAGGACTTGGCCCGCGAGTTGGAGGAGACCCTGCGGGGGCCGCACTGGCAGGACTTCCTGTTCGCCATGTACGGCGACCAGCCGGATCGCTGGCGCCCCGACCTCGCTGGCCTCGAGCGTCTGCGCTTCATCACCAACTGCCTGACGCGCCTGCGATACTGCACCCTTGACGGGGCCTTGGCGCTAAAGGAGAAGCGCCCACTGGCCAGCCGGCCGCCGCACCTGGTGCCCTGGTTCCAGTGTCCGGACCGGCGCAGCCGCGAGGCGCGCATCATCTTCGGACACTGGTCCGCCCTGGGCTACTGGGACCAGGACAACGTCTGGGGCATCGACAGCGGCTGTCTGTGGGGCGGCACTCTGACCGCGGTGCGGGTGCGCAGGGCCAAGCCCATCGAGGCCGTGCACTTGCCCTGTGAGGGGTATCTGACCCCGGGGGAGGGTGGGGACTGATCGGAAGCCTTGATCAGCGTTCCGGCCGCCGCCTGGACGGAGTCCAAGGCTTCAGCCTTGGATGGGCAAGACCAAGGCTGAAGCCTTGGACTCCAGAAGATGCCCGTCGGCTGGAGCGATGATCAAGGCCCCGCCGTGATGTCACGCCCGTTCAGGGCCCGATCGATTAGCGGCCCTGGCCCAGGGCGTTGCCCTAGGCTGGTATGCCGCGCCCCTTTGGGGCTCAAGATCATCCGCATCCGCAAGCGGGGTAGGTCGGGTCACCGTGCCTCACTCCGGCAGGACGTCCGCCACCGCTACCGTAATCCGCACCCCTTCGATGTCCACGCTGAGGTCCCCCGCCGTCAGCGAGTGCAGTTGCCGGTAGCGGCGCCCGAAGCGGTCCGGGTCCCGGTGGTCGTGCAGGCTGCGGTGGCGCAGGTCCACCACCCAGTAGCGGCGGATGCCGGCCCGGGCATATTTCGCCAGCTTGGTGCGCAGGTCCAGGGCCAGGCTCGAGTCCGCCACCTCGATAACCAGCAGCACGTCATCGCCCGTGGGGTTCGCCTTGCGGTAGTGGTCCTCACGCAACCTCAGCACGGCCAGATCTGGATAGAGCTCGGTCCCGTCGTCCAGGACTAGTGCCCCTTGGACGCGGACGATCGCCTTGCCCGCGAGCTTGGGGGCAAAGATCATGGTGAGGGTGTCGGTAGTACCCCCGTGGGGCGGTCCGATGGGCGGCATATCACGCATCTCCCCGTCGATCAGTTCCAGTCGGTCGCCGTCGCCGAAGCAGCCGGCCTCGATCATCCGGTGGAACTGCTCCACGCTGATGCGGTGAATCGGGTTGTCCAGGTCGAGCGCCTGCATTTCTCGCTCCGGTGTTGGGGCTTGGGTTGCTGCAAAAGGTAGCAGATCCGGCCCGTTCCGGCACGCGACGGGTCGCCGGGTGCGGTCAGAACTGATGCGGTGACCGAGATCCCGGGTACATTCTCGTTGTCGTTGTCGTTGTCGTAATCGAATAACCCGACTACGACAACGACAACGACCACGACGCCCGGTCCGCGAGCCGGTAGCTGTAGTTGTAGGGTACGCGCTGCGTACCCTACGACATCTGCGTTAACCCATCAGTTCGGATCGCACCCCGGGTCGCCTGACCGACCCGGGTCGCCCTGGCCGCCCCGGCGCGGTATGCTGTCGCCAAGCTTCCGACCGTTTTTCCGATCCCAGCGCGTCCACCCGAATCCAACCCATGCAACAAGATTATGACCCGCGCGGCATCGAGGCCGCGGCCCAGGCCTTCTGGGACGAACAGCAGAGCTTCAAGGCGGTGGAAGACCCCGCCGCCGACCCCAAGCGGGAGAAGTTCTACTGCCTCGCCATGTTCCCCTACCCCTCGGGGCGGCTGCACATGGGGCATGTGCGCAACTACACCATCGGCGACGTGATCGCTCGCTACCAGCGGATGCTGGGCAAGAACGTCCTCCAGCCCATGGGCTGGGACGCCTTCGGCCTGCCGGCGGAGAACGCCGCGATCAAGAACGGCATCCCGCCGTCGCAGTGGACGCGCTCTAACGTCGCCTACATGAAGGGCCAGTTGCGCAGCCTCGGATTCGGCTATGACTGGGACCGGGAACTGGCCACCTGCGACCCGGACTACTACCGCTGGGAGCAGTGGCTCTTCACCCGGCTGATGGAGAAGGGGCTGGCCTACCGCGCGACCGCCATGGTCAACTGGGACCCCATCGATCAGACGGTGCTGGCCAACGAGCAGGTGATCGATGGCAAGGGCTGGCGCTCCGGGGCGCCGGTCGAGAAGCGCGAGATCGAGCAGTGGTCGGTACGCATCACCGACTATGCCCAGGAGTTGCTGGACGCGCTGGACGGCCTGACCGGCTGGCCGGAGCAGGTGCGCACCATGCAGCGCAACTGGATCGGCCGCTCCGAGGGCGTCTACATGGAGTTCGGGTTTGCGGGTAGCGACGAAGTCCTGGGGATCTACACCACCCGCCCGGACACCGTCATGGGCGTGACCTACATGGCCGTGGCCGCCGAGCATCCGCTCGCCCGCCGGGTCGCGGAAACCGACCCGGGGCTCGCCGACTTCATCGAGACCTGTCGCCAGGGCGGGGTCTCAGAGGCCGAGATCGAGACCATGGAGAAGCGTGGCTATCCGCTCGGGCTCGACGCGCTGCACCCGATCACCGGTGCGGCGGTGCCGATCTTCGCCGCCAACTTCGTCCTCATGGGGTACGGCACCGGGGCGGTGATGGCCGTCCCGGCGCACGATCAGCGCGACTGGGAATTCGCCGAGAAGTACGGTGTCCCCAAGCGCCAGGTGATCCACTCGGCCGACGGCAGCCCCTGCGGGATCGAGACCTGCGCCTACGTGGAGAAGGGCGTGCTGCGGGACTCCGGCCCCTTCGACGGCCTGACCTCGGCCGCGGCCGGCGACGCCATCGCCGCCTGGCTCAAGGAGCGCGGCAAGGGCGAAAAACGCGTCAATTTCAGGCTGCGCGACTGGGGCGTCTCCCGCCAGCGTTACTGGGGCTGCCCGATCCCGGTCATCCGTACCCCCGACGGCGGCGTGCGCCCCGAGACCAACCTCCCCGTGCGCCTCCCCGAGGACGTGGTCGTGGACGGCTCCGGCTCCCCCTTGAAGAGAATGCCTTCATTCTCTGAACTCCCCAGCGGGGAGTTCAGAGAAACCGACACATTCGATACTTTTTTCGAGTCGAGCTGGTACTACGCCCGCTTCTGCTCCAGCGACTGCGGCACCGCCATGCTGGACGAGCGGGCGCGCTACTGGCTCCCGGTCGACCAGTATGTCGGCGGTATCGAGCACGCGGTGCTGCACCTGCTCTACGCCCGCTTCTTCCACAAGCTGATGCGTGACGAGGGGTTGGTCGATTGCGATGAGCCCTTCACCCGGCTGCTCACACAGGGCATGGTGGTCGCGGAAACCTGGTACCGGGAGGACGCCGAGGGCCGCAAGGAGTGGTTCAACCCGACCGAGGTCGTCGTCACCCGCGATGACAAGGGCAAGATGCTCCACGCCGTGCTCCAGGCGGACGGCGCGCCGGTCACCTTTGGCGGCATCGAGAAGATGTCCAAGTCCAAGAACAACGGGGTGGACCCCGAGTCACTGATCGCGCGTTACGGGGCCGACACGGTGCGTCTCTACACCATGTTCACCTCCCCGCCGGACCAGTCGCTGGAGTGGAACGACGATGGGGTGGAGGGGGCCTACCGCTTCCTCAAGCGGTTGTGGACCCTGGCGAGCGCCAAGGCCGAAGGCATCGCGACTGCCCCCGCGGTCACGGACCTCGCCGCCGACCTGGATGAGGGGAGCGCCGCCGCCCGCCGCGAGGTCCATGCGGCGCTCAAGAAGTCGCTCTTCGACTACGAGCGCCAGCAGTACAACACCGTGGTCTCCGGCTGCATGACCATGGTCAACGCGCTCTACCGGCTGGACGACTCGCCCGCCGCCCAGGCGGTGCTGAGCGAGGGGATCAGCATCTGCCTGCGCCTGCTTGCGCCCATCGCCCCCCACGTCACCCACCACCTGTGGCAGGAACTGGGCTTCGGCGCCGACATCCTGAATGCCGACTGGCCCCGGGTCGATGAAGCGGCCCTCAAACAGGACAGCATCGAGTACGTCTTGCAGGTCAACGGCAAGGTCCGCGGCAAGGTCAGGGTCCCTGCGGACGCGGACCAGGCCGCGGTGCAGACCGCCGCCCTCGCCCAGGAGGGGGTGCGGCGCCACACCGTCGATGGCACGGTGCGCAAGGTCATCGTGGTGCCCGGCAAACTGGTGAACGTCGTTGTCAATTAGCCCCCTGCGGAGTCGGCGAGCGGCGCTGCGGATGCTGCTCCTGACGCTGTCCCTTCTGGCGCTCGCCGGCTGCGGCTTCCACCTGCGCGGGGCGCTGGAGATCCCGGCGGGGCTCACGCCCCTCTACATCCAGGCCGCCACGGCCTCACCGGTCATGCAGGCGATCAAGGACCAACTCGTCGGCAGCACCGTCCCCCTGGCCCTGACCCCGGACAAGGCCAAGCTCACCCTGCGGATTCTGGGGGAGGGGCGCTCCTCCCGGGTGGTCGCCACCGACACCACCGGCAAGGTGTTGGCCTACGAGCTCCATTACCTGGTCTCCTACGAGGCGGTGGCGGCCGATGGCAAGGTGCGCATCCCCAAACAGAAGCTTGACCTGGTGCGCACCTTCGACAACCCGGACGTCGAAGTCCTGGGCAAGCAGTTGGAAGAGGTGCAGATCTACCAGGAGTTCGCCGTCGATGCCGCCGATCGCATCCTGATGCGGCTGCGCACCTCGCTGCGCTGAGGCCGGGCGACCCGCACCATGCGCCTGCGCTTCCCCCAACTCCCGGACCAACTCGCCCGCGGCTTGGCCCCGGTCTATCTGATCTGCGGCGACGAGCCCTACCAGCTCGGTGAGGCTGCCCGGCTGATCCGTGTGCAGGCGCGCGCCGCGGGCTTCGAGGAGCGCGAGGTCCTGGACCAGGACGGCGCCTTCGACTGGGGCGCCCTGGGCGCCAGCGCGAGCGCCATGTCGCTCTTTTGCACGCGCAAGCTCATCGACCTGCGCATCGCCTCCGCCAAGCTCGGCAAGGAGGGCGGGGCCGCGGTGCGTGCCTACTGCGCGCGCCCCTGCCCCGACAACCTGCTGTTGATGACGGCCCCCGCGCTGGAGCGCAAGGAACTGGAGACCCAATGGGCCAAGGCGCTGGAGGCGGTCGGCACCATCGTCCAGGTGTGGCCGCTCAAGGAGCGGGAACTGATCCAGTGGCTGGGGCAACGGCTGAAGTCCGCCGGGTTCATCCCGGGGCGCGGGGTGGCGGAACTGCTCGCAGAACGGGTCGAGGGCAATCAACTGGCCGCGGTCCAGGAGCTCGAAAAGCTCAAGCTGCTGCGCGAGCCTGGTCCGCTCGCCGTCGAGGACCTGCTGGGCACCCTGGCCGACAGCGCCCGCTTCGACCTCTTCGCCCTCACCGACGCGGCCGTGGCCGGGGATCGCGCGCGCGTGGCGCGGGTGCTGGCGGTCCTGCGGGCGGAGGGGGTGGCCTCGACCCTGGTGCTTTGGGTCCTGGCGCGGGATCTGCGGATGCTGGCCCAAGCCGCCTGGGCCCGCGCGCGGCAGGGGTCGGCGTCCCAGGTCCTGGCGGAGCACCGGGTCCCGCGCCCGCGTCTGGAGGCGGTCGAGGGCGCCCTGCGCCGCCTCTCCCCGACCCTGCTGCGCGCCCTGGTGCGTCAGTGCGCCCTGGCCGATCGCGCCATCAAGGGCCTGGGCCCCAACGACGCCTGGGAGCGTCTGGCCTTCATCGCCGACACCCTGGCCGCGGGCGGGCTGCGGCTGCCGGCACCGCCCGGGCCGCGCTGACGCTGAGCGTCCGACGACCTGACCGGGCGCGTCTCAGCGACCTGAAGCCGAGGGTAGGGTCAGGTCCACCCAGGGCAGGAACTCCACCCCATAGGCACCCGCGGGGACCCAGATCCCTTGGCCGGGGATGATCCCGGCGGCGTCCAGACGCAGCGACAGGTTGGTCGAGGTCTGGTTGGTCCCCAGTCCCGTGAGTCGTCCCGCGATACTGGTCCGGGCGACACTCAGGGCCCCGCTGGTAGCCGCGAGCAGGTAGCCCTTGACCGCGTGCAAGGTGTCGGGGGTCGCCGTAGTCCAACGCGCGATCTGCGCCAACAGACCGGTTTGCGGGTCATAGCCGACACTGATGACCCCCGGGCGCGAGGCCGCGTCGGCCAGGTACACGTAGGTTCCGTCAGAGGTGCTGGCGGCGCCATAGGGGGTCGCGGTGGCGAAACGGTGCAGGAGGTAGGCCGCGACGCCGTCATAGGCGCTGGCCTCCAGGTTGCGATTGACGCGGTCTTGGCTGGTGTCTATGCGCTCGCTGTTGGTGATCAGAACAGCCCCTTGAGCGTCGGCTTGAGCGACGCTCAGCAGCGCCCCGGGGATGGAGACAGGGTCACGCACCAAGGCCGCACCTTCCCGCAGGTCGACCACTTGGAGCCAGGAGTGCACGGCCTCAGGCCGTGGCAGCCAGGGAGCCATCAGCAGGGACGACGCCTGCACGGCGGTTGGGTTGGTCGGGACCTTGGCCGGAATCGGGGTGGCGGTGTCGAAACTGAAGAAGAGAAATCCGTTCGCAGCGAGGGCGGTGCTGGCCGAGCGGAACGCACCTCCCGCCTGGATCCGCACCACGGGACCCGCCGTCGGATCGTGATCCACACCGTGGATGATGCAGAGGACCCCGGCCAGGGTCTGCTGCGTCACCAGCGCGGCGTCGGCCGCTGCGCTGGTCACGGGGGTCGGGTCCACGAGTACAGGTATCGACTCGGCCACTCGCACCGGACCGCCCCACCAGCCGCCGTTCCAGACGCGCCGCGCGGGGGCGTACCAGACCAGAGTGCCGAGGTCCGTCCACAGTAAGCGGCCACTGGCGAGATCCAGGTCCCACTCCGAGAGGTCGGTGAGCGGATGGACCAGGGTTGTAATGTGAGCGAGGTCCGGGGCGGTGGCGAGATTGAACACCCAGGTACGCAGTTGGGCCGGTGTGTCCGCGGTCGCGCTGACCAACTGCGCCGCGTAAAGCCGGCCATTGCCCGCGGTTACCCCGACGACGCGGCCGACACCGAGGTCCAACTCGCCAAGCAGGTCATCTGGGGCCGCGGCGCGGGAGACGCGGAGCATGGAGTGCGCCTCGCCGTTCACACCAGCATCCTGGGCCAAGCGCACGAGCGGGCCGAACCAGTCGCCGCTGCCCCCGTCCTCGACCTGGACCAGGTAGTCCCCCAGGGGGACCACCCGGTCGGTGGTCCAGGCCAGTGACACCTGTACCTCGGGCTGGCCGGTGCCGTTGGGGCCGCGCCCGAGCACCAGCAGTTCCTGGCCGGAGATGGAAACGTAATAATCACCTATGACCGCGCCACGACGCGGGTCGAAGGCGTGCGGGATGATCGCCTCGGCCGTCACCGCGTCCCGGGCTACCTGAATGGCGGCGACGGCCTTCACCTGACCATCGGCGGTGTAGTTCTGGAAGGGCACCAAGACGATACCCGCGGCAGGGAAATACTCGACCGCCTTTTCGTCGTAGTTCGCCTCGCTCCAACTCCAGGTCCCCTCGTCCCCCAGGGGCAGGCGCGAAAGCAGGGTTGGAGCCGCCGCATCGGCCACATCAAAGAGGGACACGGTCACCCGTCCGGACGCCACGCCTACGGTGAGCAAGCGATCTCCGAGCGGCTCGATGTAGCTCGACCAACCGGGGATCTCGAGGGTGCCGGCGAGTTGGGGGGCGGCGGGATCGGCCAAGTCCACCACGAACAGGGGGTCGGTGTTGCGAAAGGTAACCACGTAGAGCCGGTCGCCGTCATAGCGAGTGGCGTGGAGTTGTTCGCCGCGGGCGGCCACGAGTTCCATCTGGGCCAGCGGTGCGGTGTCGGCGCCCGCGACGGGAAAGGTCTCCACCCAGGTTTCCTGGTGTCCCTGATTCCAGCGGAGGGTGGTTGCGACCACGGCCCCCTTGACGATGCCGATCTTGAACTTGTCCGCAACGGGCCCGACGAGCACCAAACTCTTACGCAGTGCAGGGGCGCCGTCGGTGTCGGCAAGGTCGATCAGGTGCAGGCGCGTCGGCGCGGTCCCTGCCTCTCGCCCGTACACGCTGGTGCCGACGAGGAGATAGCCCGCCGCGGCCTGCAAGGCACTGGCGGTGCCAGGTAAGCGCAATGCGGTCAGGGTGCGCGGTGCGGCGGGGGTGGTGAGGTCGACGGCCTGCAGCACGGCTTCCTGTGTCCAGGTACCGTCCTGCTCCAGGGATCGAGTCGACAGAATATAGAGCCGGTTGCCGATCAGACGGCTGTCGATGACCTCGCCCTCCAGCGGCACCTCGGCCACCAGCGTGGGCACGCCCAGGGCCACGCGCAGTAGAAAGAGTGACGCAGCGCCGGCCCGGGTACTGGTGTTGGAACGTCCCAATAGCGCCAGACTGCTGCCGTCCGCATTCAGGGCGTAGATCTGTTCGCCGCTGGCGGCCAGCCGCAGGGTGCCGGTACGCACCGGCGCCGCGGGGTCGCTCAGGTCCAGGACCTGGAGGCCGCGGTACTGGTTGAAAAAGAAGAGTTGGTTGCCGGCGATCTTCCAAATGTCGGACTCGACGGCGGGCAGGTCTTGGGCGCTGCCGTCGTCTTGGGCCAAGGCTCCTTGCCAGAGGGAGTACAGCCGCTCGGCGGCCACGGCACTAACGACACTGGTGCGCTGGAAGCTGCGGGCGGCAGTCACCGTGCGGGTGGGAAACTTGGCGCTATGGTAGGCGAGCACCCGGATGTCCGCGGCAGTGAGTCCAGTCGGCAAGGCGAACCGGACCGACCGGGATGATGCGCTCGCGTTGGCTTGCAGGTGGCGGACGGCCAGGGGCTTCCACCCCGTCATCTGGCGTTTCTCCAAGACCACCTGTCTGACCCCGGCCGGGACCTGGACTCGGGCCGAGCCCCCCAGGATCAGGGGCGTCAATGCCTTGGCAGGTGCGGAGGCCGCGGCGAGCGGGATGGCCCCCAGAACGATCAGTACACAGATACCGAATACGATCGCGCGAAGCCGACTGTCGACAAGGGCCATGGTGCAGGAACCTCCGTAGACTGTTAAGGTTAGCAACTGGGCGCGTCGAGCCGGGGCCGCGTTCAAGAGGGGGCATCCGGTACCGACATTCTCTTTTCATGGATTAGGTTAAACCCGGTGCGACCATCGCGACAAGCGGAACAAGGCCAGTCGCCTGCCTGAGGTTCGAGACTGCCCGCCGGTTGCCCGACCCCTGGGGAACCCTCAATCCGTCGCGCCCCCGCTAACCAGCCCGTTGCACTGCAACACCGCGTAAACCTTATGGCTGGTCCGCGCTAGCAGGGTCACATCGCCGAGCTTGGGCGCTTCCCCGCCGTCCAAGCGACGTTCCCAGTCCGCCAGTTCCCCCTCCAAGAAATCCAGGAGCTTGCGCGAGCATCGATCGCACGCACCGGTGCAAATCCGCGACTGCGATGCCGTGAATGGGATCGTTGCCCGGACCTCGGCGATCAGGACGCGCATCGCGGTGCTGGTGTCGGGCTTCATCGACGATCGGCAACCGGCGGCCAGTCGCTAGACCTAAGCTGACTCGTGTTCATCTGCGGACAGATCCATTTTCTCGATTCCAGGCATGGGATGCGCGCCGTCGGGACCAGGTTTCAGACCCGCGCCATGAATTCACCGGTCACCGTATTGACCTTGATGACCTCCCCCGCTGCCAGGTACTCCGGCACCTGCACCACCAACCCGGTACTCAGGGTCGCCGGCTTATTGCGGGCCGAGGCCGAGGCGCCCTTCATGGTCGGGGAGCACTCGATCACCTCCAGCACCACGGTCGCAGGGAGTTCTATCCCCACCGCCACCCCGTCCACCACCAGGGCGAAGATCCCCTCCAGCCCCTCGGTCAGATAGGGCAGTTCCGCCTCCAGCGCCTCCAGGTCGAAGGCGTATTGCTCGAAGGTGTCGCGGTCCATGAAGGTGCAGCCGTCCGCCTCCCGATACAGGAACTGCACGGCGCGCCGCTCGAACTCGACCGTCTGGACCTGCTCGTCGCCCTTGAAGCTGGCCTGAAACTTCTGGCGGTTGACGACGTTGCGCCCCTTCACCTTGTAGAGCGTGTTGCCGCTCCGGGACGACGCGGTCTGGACCTGGAGTTCCGCGATATAGATGACCGCGCCGTCCACCTCGATGACGCATCCCTTCTTGATTTCACTGGCTTTCATGTGCTCACTCGCCGACCGGGCTTAAAGATCTTAAGGGCGCATCATACAGGCGCGACGGGTGCCGCGGGGACCTGTCCGCCATGCGGACCCTGGGAGCGGCGCACCCCGGTGCGGTGCGACCATGCGGACGCCCGCGGCGTTGCGTGCCGCGGCCAGGCCGCGCGCCGCACCGGGGAGCGGCGCTCCCAGTGGACTCAGTCGTGATCGATGTCTACAGGCGGTGCGAACGTCTGGGTCCCCGCGCATTATCCAAAATTTGGGAATTTCTCACGCCAAGGCGCCAAGCTCGCCAAGAAATTTGAGAGGGTAGGTCCGGTATCCGGATCACCCGGCGGGTGAATCGCACAACCTCGATAGTACATTGGCAATGCCTTGGCGAGCTTGGCGTCTTGGCGTGACACCTGTTCGTCCCAGGAGTATTGTCCATCCATTGACCGCACAGCAGCAGGCAGATCATTGTCATCCGCACTCGAACAAACCAGGCTGAGCGTATCGCGGGCCACCGCGGCCAAGCGCAAGTCGCAACTCGGTCAATTCCTCACCCCGGCGCGCACAGCCCGCTTCATGGCCGGGCTCTTCCGCCCGACCGGCACGGGCGCCTGCCGTCTACTCGACCCTGGCGCCAGCATCGGCTCACTGTCGTGCGCCTTCCTCGACCGGTGCCACCCGCACGACCTCTGCTTTTCCGCGGTCGAGGTGACGGCGTTTGAACTGGATGGCATCCTGCATGAGGAACTGAACCGCTCGCTGGCGCGCAGCAGCGCCGCGCCGCTCTCCTGGGATATCCTGGGCGGCGACTTCATCGCACAGGCCGTCGATCGCATCCAGTTCGGCGCCCCCGCCTTTACCCACGCCATCCTCAATCCACCGTACAAAAAGATCGCCAGCGCCTCCCGCGACCGCCGGCTGCTCCGGCAGGTCGGTATCGAGACCGTCAATCTCTATTCCGCTTTCGTCGCCCTGACCCTGGCGCTGCTGGCCCCCGGCGGGCAACTCGTCGCCATCATCCCGCGCAGCTTCTGCAATGGACCCTATTATCGCCCCTTCCGCGACTTTATCCTGGAGCGTGCCGCGCTGCGTCACCTGCACCTGTTCGATTCGCGCACCCAGGCATTCAAGGACGACGCCGTGCTGCAGGAGAATGTCATCATCGTCCTGGAGCGGGGCGCCCGGCAAGGCCCGGTCACCGTGTCGCTGTCGACCGATGACAGCTTCAGCGACATGGTATCGCACTCGCATCCCTTCGAGCGCATCCTGCTGCCCGACGACCCGCAGCGTTTCATTCATGTGCCGACCACGACCGGGCACAACGCCATCGAACTATCGACAGCCGTGCGCTATTCGCTCGCCGACCTCGGGATCGGCGTCTCGACCGGGCCGGTCGTCGATTTCCGGCTGAAGGCCCACCTGCGGTACCTGCCCGGGCCGGGCACGGTGCCCCTGCTCTATCCCGCCCATTTCAGGGAACCAAGAACTGAGTGGCCCAAGCCAGACCTGAAGAAACCCAATGCGATCGAGCGCAACGCGGAAACCGAAAAATGGCTCTATCCGAACGGCTGTTATTGCGTGGTGCGCCGCTTCTCCGCCAAGGAGGAAAAGCGCCGGATCATTGCCGGTGTCGTACGTTCCGGTGCCTTCAGCGGTGTGAAGGCGCTGGGATTCGAGAATCATCTGAACGTCTTTCATGAACGCAAACAGGGCTTGCCAGAAGCCCTGGCGCTCGGTTTGGCGGTGTTCCTCAGCACGACCGCCGTCGATGAGAACTTCCGGCGTTTCAACGGCCATACCCAGGTGAACGCAACGGATCTGAAACTTATGAAGTACCCGAGTCGCGAAGACCTGATGGTGCTTGGAGACTGGGCGCTACGCATCGCCGGCGAACTCACCCAGCGGATGATCGATCAACGATTTCAGGCGTTGGGGGGCAAGCACCTATGCGGGCAAGGCGCAGGCTAGCGTCTGTGTCGAGCCCGGCGCCAGGCGTCAAGGTCTGGAAACCAGGCCCGCCGCCGGCCCTGCGGACCCCAACTGTGCCGGTTGTGCCTGCGGTGACGCCTTCGAGTCCCGTCCTCGGTTAGAATCCCAACCACCTGTCTGCACGCTGTCCTCGCCGGCCGAGATCATAAGGATATCGCCATGCCCAGAATCTTCGACAACATTGAGCAGGCCCTCCTGCCGGTCCTGCAAGAGACCCTGACGGTCGGGGAGCGGGCCGATTTCTGCGTAGGCTACTTCAACCTGCGCGGCTGGCGACACCTGGCCGACGCCGTAGGCCGCTGGACCGGCGGCGAAGGCCATTGCTGCCGGCTCCTGGTCGGCATGCAGATCGCGCCTTCCGAGGAACTGCGCCGCGCCTTGCGCATCCAGGACCAGGACGATTCGCTCGACAATCAGACCGCGCTCCGCGAGAAGCGCCGCCTAGCCGAAGACTTCCGGCGCCAACTTGCCCTCGGGGCACCCACCAACCTGGATGAGGCAGCGCTACGGCAGCTTGCGCAACAACTGCGCGCCGGTCAACTCGTGGTCAAGGTGTACCTGCCGCAGTCGCTGCACGCCAAGCTCTATCTGGTCCACCGGCAGGACGCCAACAACCCCATGACCGGCTTCGTCGGCAGCAGCAACCTCACCATGGCCGGTCTTGCCCAACAGGGGGAATTGAATGTCGATGTGCTGGAGCATGACGCCTGCGCCAAACTTGCTGCCTGGTTCGAGGATCGCTGGCGGGAGCGCTGGTGTATCGACATTTCCAAGGAACTCGCCGCCATCATCGATGAGAGCTGGGCCGCGGACCGGCTGGTTCCCCCTTACCACGTCTATCTGAAGATGGCCTATCACCTGGCCCAAGAGGCGCGTACCGGGCTTCTCGAGTTCCGCATTCCGACGATCTTCGGCGATGCCCTTTTCGACTTCCAGGTCGCAGCGGTGACGATCGCCGCGCACCATCTGAACAAGCGCGGCGGGGTGCTGATCGGCGACGTGGTGGGGCTCGGAAAATCCTTGATGGCGACTGCGCTGGCCCGGATCTTTGAGGATGACCACTCCACCGAGACCCTCATCCTCTGCCCCAAGAACCTGGTGACTATGTGGGAGGACTATTGCCACCGCTACCGCCTCCACGCCAAGGTCCTGTCGATCTCCAAGGTCTTGACCGAGCTTCCCGAGAAGACCCGACGCTATCGGGTCGTGCTGATCGACGAATCACACAATCTCCGCAATAAGGAGGGGCGGCGCTGGCGGGCTATCCGCGACTACATCGACCGTAATGAGAGCCGCTGCATCCTGCTCTCCGCCACCCCCTACAATAAGACCTACCGCGACCTGTCCGCTCAACTTGGCCTGTTCCTGAAGGAAGATACGGACTTGGGCATCCGCCCGGAACGCCTGGTCGCCGAACTGGGGGGCGAGCACGAGTTCATTCGCCGCCACCAATGCCCGGTGCGCTCGCTCGCCGCCTTCGAGAAGAGTGAGGACCCGGACGACTGGCGCGACCTGATGCGCCTCTACATGGTACGCCGCACCCGCGGCTTCATCATGCAGAATTACGCCAGCCGCGACGACACCGGTCGCTACCTGCAATTTCCTGACGGACGCAAGTCCTATTTTCCCAAGCGCATCCCCAAGAACCTCGCCTTTCCCATCGACGACACGGACCCGCGAGACCCCTACGCGCGCTTCTACTCCAGCGCGGTAGTGGATGCGGTCAATGCCCTCATCCTGCCCCGCTACGGTCTAGGCAACTATCTGACCCCGAAGCCAAAGCAACCCGCGAGCCCCCATGAGGAGCGGATCATTACTGGTCTGTCCCGTGCCGGAACCCGCCTCATGGGCTTTTGTCGTACCAATCTTTTCAAGCGCCTGGAGAGTGCCGGGCCATCCTTTCTGCGCTCCGTCGAGCGGCACATCCTACGCAACTTCATCGTGCTCCACGCCATCAAGGAAGGACTTGCAATCCCCATCGGAACCCAGGGTGCCGAATTGCTCGACACCCGCTACTACGACGAGGATGCGGACGACACCCTGGCGGCGGACGACGCGACCGACGAGACCACGGACGGCACCGACACCGACCCCGACACCGACCTCAGCGCCGCCCCCGAGATCAACGCCAACCAGCCCGACGCGCTGCGGACGGAGGCCGATTTCCGAACCCGCGCGGCCAAGGCGTACGCGGCCTATAGCGGCCCCCTCAGTCGTCGGTTCCGCTGGCTGCCCAGCACCTTGTTCAAGCGCGCCCTGGCTGCGGACCTGCTCGCGGACGCCCGTGTGCTCATCCGTGTCCTTGGAGTCTGCGGCGCTTGGGACCCGACCCAGGACACCAAGCTGGCACAGCTTCACAAACTCATCACCGAGGACCATGGGAAAGAGAAACTGCTGGTTTTCACGCAGTTTGCGGACACGGCCCGCTACCTCGCCGAACAGCTTCACAACCGAGGGGTGCTGGCCATTGCGTCTGTCACCGGCCAATCGGCGGATCCGACTGAATTGGCGTGGCGCTTCTCGCCGGACTCCAATGACAAGCGGGGTCAAATTCCGACCGCGGAGATGTTGCGGGTCTTGATCGCCACGGATGTACTCTCCGAGGGGCAGAACCTCCAGGACTGCGCCATCGTCGTCAACTATGACCTCCCCTGGGCCATCATCCGCCTGATCCAGCGCGCCGGCCGGGTGGACCGCATCGGTCAGCGGGCGGATCGGTTGCTGTGCTATTCCTTTGTCCCCGCCGACGGGGTGGAGCGCCTCATCGGCCTGCGTCAGCGGGTGCGCCAACGGCTGATCCAGAACGCGGAGGTGGTCGGCTCCGACGAGCAGTTCTTTGAGGACGACGCGAATGACCAAGTGATCCGGGACCTCTATACAGAGCGCAGCGGTATCCTGGACGATGACGCCGACACCGAGGTCGACCTGGCCTCCTATGCCTATCAGATCTGGAAGAACGCCACGGACGCGGACCCGCGTCTTACCGAACAGATTGAGCGCCTCCCGGACGTGGTCTATGCCACCAAGGCCCACCAGTCCGCCTCCGGCGCCCCTCCCGGCGTGCTCGTTTATACCCGCACCCCCCAAGGTAATGACGCGCTTGCCTGGATTGATGAGGAGGGCCGCGCCGTCACGCAATCCCAACTCACCATCCTCAAGGCCGCTGCCTGTGCCGCGGACACCCCGGCCCTGCCGCGCCAGGAGCAACACCACACACTCATCGAACGGGAGTTTGCGCAGATTCATCCCGTGTGCGGTCAGATCCATGCGCCGAAAGTCGCGAGTTCCTACGCTGCACGGATCATCGGTTTATCTATTTAGAAGTAACCCAGCAGGTATATCATTGTTATCCGCACTTGAACAGACAAGGCTAAAGGTATCGCGGAACACCGGTACACAGAGGAAGTCGCTATTCGGGCAATTTCTCACCCCGGCCCGCACGGCTCAATTTATGGCCGGGCTATTTCGCCAGTCGGCGACGGATCATTGTCGATTGCTTGATCCCGGCGCGGGCATCGGCTCCCTCGCGAGTGCATTCCTTGAAAGATGCAACCCGCGCGATCTGAATTTTGCGGCCATTGACGTGGCCGCCTTTGAGCTGGATGGGCTTCTTCATGCGGAACTGGCCCGCTCGCTTTCGCGCTGGGCGGCCCACGCAAAGCTGACCTACGAAATCCTTTGCGGTGACTTTATTGAACAGGCCGTCAATCGCGTCCAGTTCGGTCAGACCCATTTCACCCATGCCATCCTCAATCCACCGTACAAGAAAATCGGTAGCGACTCCCGCTGTCGCCTATTGCTCCGGGAAGTCGGCATTGAAACGGTAAACCTTTATTCGGCTTTTGTCGCGCTGACGATAGCCCTGATGGCCCCGGGTGGGCAGGTTGTCGCGATCATCCCGCGCAGCTTCTGCAACGGCCCTTATTATCGACCGTTCCGGGACTTCATGCTCGCGCGTACCGCGATCCGTCATATGCACCTGTTTGACTCGCGAACCACGACCTTCAAGGACGACGGCGTTCTGCAGGAGAACATCATCATCGTACTCGAACGCGACGCCCAGCAGGGAGAAGTCACCGTGTCGCTGTCGACCGATGACAGCTTCGGCGATCTGGCGTCACACACACATCCCTTTGATCGCATCGTGTTGACGGATGATCCCGAGCGCTTCATTCATGTGCCAACGACGATTGCACCCAACGCCATTGACCTTTCCGCCGCCGTTCGTTATTCGCTCGCCGAGATCGGCGTCGGCGTATCAACCGGGCCGGTAGTCGACTTCCGGTTGAAGGCGCACCTGCGGGAAATGCCGGGGCCGGGAACTGTCCCCTTGCTCTACCCCGCCCACTTCAGGGGCCTGAGTACCGAATGGCCCAAGCTGGGACTGAAAAAGCCGAACGCGATCCAACGCAACACCGAAACCGAGAAATGGCTTTATCCGAACGGCTACTATTGTGTAGTGCGCCGCTTTTCGGCCAAGGAGGAAAGGCGCCGGATTATCGCTGGGGTGGTGCGTCCAGGCGCCTTCGGCGGCGCGGAAGTGCTGGGACTCGAGAATCACTTAAATGTCTTTCATGAGCGCAAGCAGGGCTTGCCGGAAGCCCTCGCGCTAGGTTTGGCCGTGTTCCTCAGCACAACAGCCGTCGATGAGAATTTCCGGCGATTCAATGGCCACACGCAGGTCAATGCAACGGATTTGAAACTCATGAAATACCCGAGCCGCAAAGCCCTGGTCGCTCTTGGGGAATGGGCCAACAGAAAGGCTATCGCGCCAACGCAGACAATGATCGATGACCAATTCATCAGGCTAACTGAATGACTAATAGCAGCAACCATACGGAGGAGGCCTACCAGGTTTTGATCGCTCTGGGTCTGCCGCGTGCGCAACGCAATGAGCGTTCAGCCCTTTGCCTCTTGGCCCTGCTGAATCTGACGCCTACCAAAACATGGCCACAAGCCGACGATCCACTTATCGGAATCACGCCGATTATGGACTGGGCGCGCCAGCACTATGGCAAAGACTATGCGCCGAACACTCGTGAGACGATTCGTCGCCAGACGATGCACCAGTTCGTTGATGCCGGTATCGCACTTTACAACCCTGACAACGTGATGCGGCCGGTGAACAGTCCCAGAGCCGTTTACCAGATAGAGCCTAGCACGCTTATGCTATTGCGTAGCTTCGGCAGCCCAGCGTGGCATGACTGCTTGACGGATTACCTCGCCGACCGCGAGACGCTGGCCGCCAAGTATGCGATGGTGCGGGAGCAGAGTCGCATTCCGGTGCTGGTCGCACCCGGCAAAGAGATTACCCTCAGCCCCGGTGAGCACAGCGAACTGATTCGGGCAATTATCGAGGACTTCGCGCAGCGTTTTGCGCCCGGCAGCGTGTTGGTCTACGCCGGTGACACGGGCGACAAATGGGGCTATTTCGATGCCCCGCTGTTGGCTCAGCTTGGCGTCGATGTGGATTTGCACGGTAAGATGCCCGATGTGGTGCTCCACTACGCCCGAAAAGATTGGTTGCTATTGGTGGAGTCCGTTACCAGTCATGGCCCTGTGGATGGTAAACGACACGCCGAGTTGGCATATTTATTCCGGAAATCAACGGCTGGGCTGGTTTATGTAACCGCTTTTCCCAATCGAGCGATCATGGGTCGGTATCTTGGGGAAATCGCATGGGAAACAGATGTTTGGGTGGCCGACGCACCGTCTCACCTGATTCATTTTGATGGTGAGCGGTTCCTCGGGCCATACGGTCCTTAGCCGCTATTAGAGCGTGCCCATGCCGACGCTGCCGTTCCAATGTCAGATCCTGCGTCGCCGCCGGAAGCGTGATCGCTCTATCCGGGAAGGACGGGACCTCGGCGCACTGCTCGCCTACCGCTGAGAGCATCACTGCGGATTTTCGCGCACCTGCCATTGACGGGATATATTGTTAATCCGGCCTAATGTATTGTAGGCAGCAGCTATTCGAGCCAACAGCTACGATTAATGGAATCCCAGAAAATGAATATCCAATCTGTTCGCGTCCGGAACTTCAAGGCAATCGTCGATAGCGGCGTGGTTAAGCTAACGCCTCTCACTGTGTTCATCGGCTACAATGGCGCGGGCAAATCGAGCCTGATCGAGGCTTTGGAGACTTACCAGGCCATTGTGCGGGACGGCTTGGACTTAGCGATGCAACGCTGGCTAGGCATTGAGCACGCCTGCCACAAGGGTTCAGAAGCCGCAGGGCGCCGAAGTGCAGTCGTGCGACCCATTTCTTTTGATCTGGCTATAGGCCCTTCGCCACGCAAGGTAGTGCGGGTTAATATGACGATCGGGAGTGAGTCCTCCGGCAATGAGATTGCTATTGAGGAAGAGTATCTCGTATTCCCCGATAGGGCGACGGTCAGCCGTGACCCGCACGGTGCCGCACAGGTCGATGGCAGCGGCCAATCTATGTTGAACGCTCGCAGTCGAGATTCGGCGATGATCGCTCCGCATGTTTTGGAGTGGCAGTTCGTGACTTTGAGTGCCGACCGAATGGGCAACCCGATACCGCAGCAACGCACCGCGGGCGGCGTCCGGTTGGCCCGCGACGGGTCCAATATCGCCGACTTTCTACTGGACCTGCGGCGGCAGGACCAGAATGCCTTCGACGGCATCGTCGAGACCATGGCCTATGTTCTGCCCTACGCCAAGGATATAGCGCCGTCGCTCACAACCTCCGAAATCGAGCGCAAGGCGTGGCTGCAACTTACAGAGTCCGACTTCAAGGTGCCGGGCTGGATGCTCTCCGCCGGGACCCTGCGCCTGCTCGCCCTGCTGGCCTTGCTCCGTCACCCCAAACCGCCGCCGCTGATCCTGATCGAGGAGATCGAGAACGGCCTGGATCCACGCAGCATGCATCTGATCGTGGATGAAATCCGCAACGCGGTGTTGGAGGGTGTGACGCAGGTGATCCTGACCACCCATTCGCCGTATCTGCTCGACCTGTTGACGCTTGAACATCTGGTACTGGTAGAGCGGGACCGGGATGGTGCTCCGCGGTTTCGGCGCCCGGCCGATGATGATGTACTAGCGACATGGGCGAATAACTTTTCCCCCGGCAAACTCTACACCATGGGAAACTTGTCGCGGAGTGGGGCGTGAAGGTCGGTTTCGTTTTCGAGTGCGGACCGCAGGGCGCCGACCTGCAGGTATGCGAATATCTGGCAAGAGAAATCCGCCCGGACATTACACCCGTCTCCCAAACCTTGAGTAACAAGGACGACCTGCTCAGGAATGCTGGGAGGGTATCTGCATCGCTGCTCGCTGAGGGCTGCGAGCGGGTGTTGGTCGTCTGGGATCTTCGACCTGCCTGGCCGGACATGTAAAAGAAGCCCTGCCGCCGGGAGGAAAGGGCGGCACTGCTCGCGGCCATTGCCAATGCCGGAGTCGCATCCCACCTGGTTTTTTTGGTTTGCGTTGAGCAGGAACTTGAAAGTTGGCTCTTGGCGGATGAAACGAAGATTTCAGCCTATCTGTCCACTGCTGCGCATTCTTATAAGGCCAAGAAGGAGAAGAAGCCAGATGAGGTAAAGAACCCCAAGTCCGTGATGATGGGGCACTTCAAAGAGGCACGAGGGTACCGCTATGAAGACCGTATAGATGCGATCAAAGTCTTGAGGTCGGGAGAGACGAATCTGCAAAAGCTCCGTCGTTCGCCGAGCTTCGAGCGCTTCGAGTCTAAACTGAGGTAGTTCTTGCGCTGAGCGCGACTCGAAGGCGACAGCGAATATGGCAGACAGCGATACGTGCCAGATCGCGGGCCTGGACACCCTGAAGACGTCCAAGATGCTCAAACGCTGGGTGGAGCAAGGTGTATTGTTGCGTGACGATGCCGGCGGAAAGCGGCGTACGGTGTACAGGAATGCCATCCCGGACAGCGGTGTCGGTGCGGTTGCTTCATTATCGTTGCCGCTGGATAATGGGCAGGAAAATTTAGAAAAAAGTCTGTGAAACAACGTGATGAGGCGGCTTCCATTATCCGGCGGGCGCCGGGAGTCCGCGGGCGGAGCCGGCGAGGCCCATTTCACTCCCCCTGCCGGAACGGGTAAGCCGGAGCCTGAGAGATCCGAAGGTGGTCTCCCGCCGTGCGGCGGGGAACCCGGTGTTGCTCGTTGGACCCTTACTTGGGCTGCTCGCCTCGCGGGACTGCCCCGGAAAGATCCTGCTGGATACCTTGGACCTGGTTCCCCAGTGGGTCCTGAATAGACCGAAACCTCGAATCTGCACAGGGCAACAGTTCAATGACAAATAGAATTCGCAGCATCCTGGAACAATTGGAGCAGGTCCGCGAGGACCTGTTGGCCCTGTCGGACGACATCTGGCAGAGCATCGACCACAACGACAGCCAGGCATTGGATGAGGGCGTTGCCTTCAAGAAGGACTACAACGCCAAGATGGCGGCCTTTGACCAGTTGGCGGGCGAGCTTTCTCTTCTAATACAGCAGTTTACGGCGGTCAAGCTCGATGAATCGGTCGCCCCGGCAAACCAGACGCCGCACGCGGCCGAGAGGATCATCCGCGACCTGGACCAGCGCCAGGTCCATGGGCTCGCCGAGGACTTCACCTTCAAACGCCCCTATGGTTTCCAACTCGGCAATGAGGCACAGGCCGAGGTCAACACCTGGCGGCGCCTGTATGAGTTGATCTGCCTGCACCTGGCGCGGCACGCGCCGGAGTGCTTTGCGCGGCTACCCGATGATCCGGCGTTCACCACCCGCAGCGGCAACCCGTCCTTTACGCGCGACCCGACGGGCCTGCGGTCGGCCATGGCGCTACCCTCCGGCGTCTATGCGGAGGTCAATCTATCGGCCAATCACCTGCGCGACCAGATCAAGGCCCTGCTGGATACCTTCAGCATCGAGCGTCAGGCGCTACGCATCTATTTGCGCCAGGATCGCGACGCGGAAGGTCAATGAAAATCCCTCCTCCAGGCGTCGAATCAATCTGGAGCGAAAACGAAAAAGGGGCCTGGGTCGAGATGGATTTCTACTGGCCGGAAAGAACTCGAGCCGGGGAGTAAGCCGGGTTCTTGTCGTCGCTTAGGCCGAAGTTTGTGTTCTCTGTTGCCGCCTGGTTTCCCGGCGGTGCCACGCTATCTCTGCCATACGACGATTCGTTCCCGGCTCCTCGCAGAACC
>Ga0247837_1000435_pt1 | contig 87835 bp, 71 predicted proteins | sample LaCtaG_2_FD_187115 | JGI IMG/M metagenome (GOLD analysis project Ga0247837, IMG submission 187115) | Freshwater microbial communities from meromictic Lake La Cruz, Castile-La Mancha, Spain - LaCruzMarch2015_14.5m | ecosystem: Environmental > Aquatic > Freshwater > Lake | place: Spain: Castile-La... | reverse complement strand
TACTTCATTCTCTAGTGCAGCTGGTGCAAGTTTCTCATAAGACTTTGTACTAGCCAAGAGGCAACAATGGCAAAGCGACGTCTTCAGAAAGAGCTAAAAGAGCAGGAAAGCAGCCCAAATGCAAGTCTTTCCGCAGGGCCAGTGTCCAAGGACGACCTCTTCCTCTGGAACGCTACCATCTGCGGACCTGAAGATAGTCCCTACCAAGGCGGCGTTTTCTTCTTAACTCTGTTCTTCCCTAGTGACTACCCCTTCAAACCTCCACATTGCTGCTTCACTACGAAGGTATATCACCCCAATATCGGGGGAAACGGCCGCTTTCACGTATGGGAACTCCTGAATTGGTCTCCAGCCTACACAGTCGCAAGGCTATTACTAGCTGTATACCGGCTTTTGAGCAGTCCAGACCCTGATGATAACCTAATGGTGTCTGCAATTGCGCATGTATATAAAACCGACCATAGGAAATTCGAGGACACTGCCTACGAATGGACCCATAAGTATGCAATGTAGCCTAGTCTCATAGCTATGTAGACCTCACAGACTTCCTCTAGTAATATGAGACGCCTGGCCTGTCTCGCCCCTGTGATTTGTGGATCCTACTTCGTCCACTCCAAGCCTCCGCCCTACAGTGAGCGCATCCGCGGGAGCTACGAGAACAAAATCCGGCAGTTCGCGAAGCCTGAAAAAGTGTTCGAAACCTTCGCTTCCACGAAGGAAGGCAAGACCTGCTACATGTCCCCCGCAGACCTGTTCAAGACCTTCACTCCCTACAACTTCAGCACCAACCGAGACATGGAAGACTTCTTCACGCACTACGAAAGCCAGCTGGTCCGCCTCATAGATGCCAATGGAGACGGGAAAATCAGCTTCGCGGAGTACGTGTTTCTGGTGATTTTGCTGGGCGGTGAGGACTAGGCAGTGAGCAACGCAGCTATGGCGGAGCTGTTCGAGCAGTACGGAGGCGCACTGAAGCGGAAGCACTTCACAGAGATGATGAACCAAGCCAAGATGAAGACTGCCTTCGGCAGTGAGTTGGTGCAGAACTGGAACCACCCTGACCCCCGCAGCACTCACATTTCTGAGGAGGACTTCCTGGAAAGCACCAAGGGCCTGGCTTCGGTACTGTTCAAGGGCAAAGCGCTGATCACTCTGGCGGACTTCCTGGAAGTGAAGGAACTGCTGTCGGAAGAGTTGCTGTTTTACGAGTTCCACAGCTTTGAAGTGGACGAAGGTGACTGCATTGCCGCGGACTCCTTCGCTCGCAGTCTGGTGAGTTACATGCACCCGGGGGACGTAGACAAGTTCGTCCGCAGAATTGACACTTTAGACCTGCACGGCAAAGTCTCTTTCGCCGAGTTCCTGGCGTTCCAGCGAGTCATGGACGACCTGAACTACCTTGAAGCCCGACTGCTACGCGAAGTCGCGATGAAGGGCATGTCCCTGTCCAAGCGAGACATCCTGGCGCTGTTCCGAGACTGTGAAACGCATAACGACTTCTGCAGACAGCACGGCCTGCATGTTTCAGAAGCTCAGGTGGATGTCTTCGTAGATGTGCTGGATTTGAATGGGAACGGCTTCCTGGAGCCGGAAGAGTTCCTCACGGCGCTGTACAGCAAAGCCACCTTTGGCGCCCAGCAGACCAATAAGCCGCATGCAGACGACCTAACCGAGTTGTTACAACGCGTCGCTAACATCCTTCTGGAATCCGCAGGCTTCAGCCCTTATTTCCCTGTGGAAAGCCAAATGACCAAGGTCCTCAAGCGCATCACTCACGCTAGTACTACTAGTTAGCCATAGATACAGGTCACCACAGGGTGCAGCACTTGGACTGGCCTGGAATTAGAGCTGCAGGGTGGGTGGCTAGCTGCTCCACGTCGTGGACGACCTGAAGACTCTTGCTGTCGTCGTCTGCGAAGCTGACTTTCTTGGACCGCGGGGGGGAGTGCGGGTCGGGGAGGCGCAGAATGGAGCCGCGGCGGGGCTCTGGGACTGGTCGGGTGCCTTGCTGATCTGAGGTATGTTCTCTCGAGTACTCCATTATAGGCAGCAGGTGCAGTGATGCCACAGCCCGGTTCCGGGGTAGATATATATGGAGGAGCAGGTGCGAGGACTCTTCTTCACCGGCAACTTCGCGAAGGCAGCCTCTATGGCCAAATCCCCCACTCCCGACATCCTCATCTGGCAGATGCGCGCAGCTCTCGAGTCCAAGCAAGCGCCCGTCCAAAGCATCCCTGCAGTGGCTTCCTTCCCTGCCGCCAACTTCCAAGCCTTGTGCGACTTCCTGCGGGGCAGAGCCACCACTGCAGAGGTGACTGCAGACAGCCTGGGCTTCGCTGAGGTCGTCAAGGCCTATGAACTAGCTGTAGCTGAGAAGTGGAGTCAAGTCGTGGAGACCCTTCCTCCCAGCACTGTGGAGAGACAAGCGCTGGTGGTCCTTGCACTGCTCAAGCTGAATCGTCCGGATATTGCAGAGCAGCTTGTGAAGAAGGCTGCAGCAGCGAGCGATGAAGAAGCAGTGCTGCAGTTAGCGCAGGTCTGGCTGGCTCTGTCCAAGACTGAGCCGGATGAAGCTGGAAGCATCCTTTCTGAACTCGAGTCCAAATTCGGAGCTTCAGCGTTGCTTCTGACAGCGAAAGGCGTGGCAATGATGCAGGAAGGGAACTACGCAGAGGCTGAGCAAGTGCTGACACAGGCAGTGGCGAAGGGACTGAGTGACCTGAGCCAGTCGAAGTCCGTTGCATGCGCAGTGGCAAACTTGGTGACGTGCAAAAGACTGCTGGGGGAAGGTGTGGAGGAGACAGAGGCACAGTTGGGAGCACTGTGGCCGGACCACCCCTACTTCGCTCTCAAGACCACAGCGGCTGTCATGTTCGACAAAGCCCTCGAATAGCTAAGATCTCCGTCTCAGTTCGAACTCCCTTTTGCCATTTTTCCACTATCTTTTGTACTGTATTGTTTTCAAGCTAATGACGTAGGGTAACTAATAGTCAAATGTCAGAACAACCCTACGCCTGCCCCGTTCCCAACTGCTCGAAGTGTTTCGGCTCCAAATTTAACTTGAAGCGGCACATAGACATGGTCCACCTGGGCTGCAACCGCTTCATCTGCAGTCAGTGCAGGAAAGTCCTAAAGAGCAAGCAGAACTTGGAACAACACCTCCATATCCACATCGGGGATAGGCCGTTTAGATGCCCTGAGCCTGGCTGTGGCCAGAACTTTCGCCAGGGCAGCTTGCTGTCCTTGCATAAAAAAAGCCATAAAGTGGGCGTTCAGACTCAGGTGGAGTGCTGTTTGAATGTAAGGCCTAAGTAGCTGGCGAGACTGGTGTATTTCAGCTCGGACAGAGACATCAACCCTCTTTTAACCTATAGAACTAGGTAGAACGGCCATGTTTAGGCGTGGCTGGACTACAGTCCGCTAGCTTTTCTCTGCCCCAAATTTCTCTTCTTCACAATGTGGAGAAACCCTCTATCTCTGCTATTCTGTAGCCTGGACTCTATCCATATGGCAAATAATGACCACAAAATGGCTACTTTGAAAAATTAAGTCAAGTTCTCCAGTCCTCAGTCCCTGCTAATAGTTTCAGTTCCTTGTGAACAACTGCCTTTACTTGCTAGATATAGTTTGATTCTGAGGTAAATCGCTAGCAGAATTGGGCAATTTAGAGGAGCTGAAGGGCTCAGACTGCCTGCAATTCCTATTAGTCCTGCGCCACGTCCTCGAAGTTGGCGGCCTCCAGATCCGGAATCTCTTCCTTGAGCTCGTCCTTGGACTTGTCTGCGAACTCTTTGAGGAAGTCCATGTGCTTAGGGCCCAGCTGTGACAGGATTCCGGGCATCAGGTCTCTCAGAGCCTTCACTTCAGAGGTACCTTGCACCATGAAGACGTTGTCCCGCACTGAGCCCTGCACCTTCGGGTTGGTGAAGTGCTGCACGGTGTTATCGTCTCTGAACATGTTGACTTCCTCAATGGAGGGCAGCGGCTGTGCACCTGCCTTCTTCAAAGCGGACTGGACCTTCTTGTCATCAGTGGAGGTGGTCTTGTGGGCGACCTTCTTCTTCCGCTTCATTGTGCCCTTGCCGCCCAGACGCACTGAGTCGCCGAAGCGCTCTGCGAGCTTGGCACGGGCAGCCAGGACCTTCTGCTCATCATCCATTTTACCCACTACTGCCATAGCACGCCTTCCCAGAGAGATGCTTCAGGTCTGCTGCACTCTGAGTGCATAGGGAGGGTTACTGTAACTCTCTTGCAATAACAACCGTACCACCCTAGGCAAAATATGCAAATCGACCTGATATTCCCTGAACTGAAAATCGTGACTCCAGCCGGTTTGGCCAAGCTAGCCGCTTCCCAGCCTCAGTCTCCTCTCGCCAACCAGTCCTTGAGTCCAGGCGCTGGAGTCAGACTCAGCAAGTTTCTAACCTCCAGCAAACAGCGCACGTATCCACTCAGTCTCGGGGGCAGAGCTGAGCACTTCGACCAGGTCGAGGCTTTACGACAAAGCTTGAACGAGTATAAACTGAGGGAAGTGAGGAGACCTTCTAGAAGAGTGCAGCTATCGGTAGAGATCCCCAGGACCTATGCAGTGCCTGAGAGCCCTGCAAAGCTGCCAGAACTGCGTCTCCGCGACCTCAATCTCCGCACACAGAAAACGCCCAAGCTCCCCTCTCTTCCCAGGCCCAACCTTAGTCCGAAAAGTCGGTTTCGACTGCTAGAAGTGCCGAAACTGCGGTCTCGGCTTGCTAAGTCTACCCAGGAGCAGGAGGCTGAAGTCACCTACCACTATAGAGCCGTGACTTTCGGTGACAAGTTAGAGCGAATTCAGCGGCTAGCTGCCCGCGCCCTGCGTGAGCTGAAGGAAATCCAGCCTTGACTCGATAAGTAGCGCCTCGTCTGCTAGCTAGGGCTGAAGATTAAGCCCAGGGGTTGTTACTAGTCCTTGGGACTGCGGGAGTGTTTGCGTCTAGGCGAGTGGCTGCGGCGGGGCGAGCGACTGCGGTGCTTAGAGTGAGTGTGTGGTTCTGAGTGAGGGGTACCGTCTTTGCGGTAGGAGTGGCCCAGGTAGCGGCCTGGAGTGGAGGGGTGGGGTCCTCCCCGCTTGGCTTTCTCCACACGTAGGGCTCTGCCATCCAGTTCGCAGGTTGTGAGTTTCTGCACCACGCGCTCAGCCTCTTCAGGGGAACTGTAGGTGGCGAAGCCAAAGCCCCGGGAGCGGTTGTCTGTCGGGTCCTTGATCACCTTGCAGCTGCGCAGGTCTCCGTGCTTGGCGAAGAAGTCGTGCAGGTCCTCGTCTGAGGTGCGGAAGGAGAGGTTGGCGATGTACAGGTTGCAGCCCGCGGTCTCCTCCTGTGCGGGGGAGTCTGAGCGCGGCGGCATTGTTAATGGATGGCGAGGACTGCTGCTACTGAGCTAAGATGCTAGCCGCCCTCCACGTCATTTCTCTAATAATGTTCATTTTCAACTGGTTCAAGGGAGCACTGGGGTATCTCGGACTCTACCAGAAGAACGCGAAGATCCTGTTCCTCGGACTCGACAACGCAGGCAAAACTACCCTGCTACAGATGCTGAAGGACGACCGCGTGGCTCAACTTGAACCCACCATGCACCCGCAGTCAGAAGAACTGGTCATGGGCAGCATCCGCTTCCGCACTTTCGACCTGGGCGGCCACGAAATGGCCCGCAAGATCTGGAGGGACTACTTCGCCAGTGTGGACGGAGTCGTGTACATGGTGGACGCCAGCGATCAAGAACGCTTCGAGCTAAGCCGAGGAGAACTCGAATACCTACTCAACTGCGAGGAACTGACTGCCACTCCCTTCGTCATCTTAGGGAACAAAATCGACCTGAGAGGCGCAGCGAGTGAAGACGAACTCAGAGATGCGCTGGGCCTAGGCCAGTACCCTTCCTTCAAGGGCAGAGCTCCGGAGGGCACGCGGCCTATCGAGCTCTTCATGTGCTCCGTCGCAAAAAAGATGGGCTACGCAGATGGCTTCAGGTGGCTTTCGCAGTACTTGAAATAAGCTACTCAGTCAGGTCGCTTCTAGTGCTAGCACTATGACGCTCTTCAGATGTCTGAGATAGGAAGGAAGAGTTTGCAGCTTCTTCCTAGTCCAGAACAGGGAAAGATATGTAAGTCTGTGTCTCTTTGGCTTGGGTCAGAATTCATGTTAATTGTAATGCACTGTCCTACCAGTCCCCTTCAACTATCCATAATTGAGGCTCATACTTGGACAAATGTGAATTTTCAGCATAGAAAAAAGCCTTCCATATACAAACCCACACCTTGCAAGTAGGAGCCACCTGCTAGCCTCTGACTTCGTTGGTAGCTAGGTAAACTGCACTAAGGTTTAGTGAGTAGAATATGGATGCGTACAGTTCAGATGAGGAAGAGTCAGCCTCGCGTCCTCCCAGGCGGCTCATTATCAACGTCGCAAATACTCAGTACGATGTAGTAAAAGACGTGGCTCGAGAGCTCCACTGGAAGCTGAGTCTGAAGGAAGAGGACGAAAACTGGGACATCTGTTGGATCGACACGGGCATGACTCCCGACCGACTGATGCACATGAAGCCGTATCAAAAAATCAACCACTTCCCAGGCATGTACACTCTCGCTCGAAAGAACACACTCGCTGTCAATCTTAATAACCTGAAGCGACTGTTCCCCACTCTGTACGACTTCTTCCCTCCGACTTGGATCTTGCCACTTGACGGAGCTGATTTCAGGGCCCAATTCAATGAAAAGCGGGCGAAGACTTTCATCGTGAAGCCTGAAGCTTCCTGTCAAGGCCGCGGCATCTTCCTAACTCGGCACTATGAGTCCATCAACCCAGAAGAGCGCTACGTGGTGCAGCGGTACCTACACCGTCCTTTCCTCCTCGACGGACTTAAATTCGACCTCCGCATATATGTGCTAGTCAGTGGTTGTGAACCGCTACGTGTGTTTATTCATGAGGAAGGACTGGCGAGGTTCGCTACAGAGCCGTATGCTGCGCCGACTAAAGGCAACCTTAGTGAAATGTGCATGCATCTCACCAACTACGCAATAAACAAGAACAGTCCGAACTTCGTGTTCAACTCCAGCGACACAGCAGACGACATTGGCCATAAAAAGAGCCTTACAGCCCTGTTGCGCATCCTCAGAGAACGAGGACATGACACGGACGTGTTGTGGGAGGAGATTAAGCAAATCGTGCTGAGGACCCTGTTCTGTGCACAGCCCATGCTTAGTCAGATCTACAGGGCCTGCCAGCCATACGACCCTGCCAACGGCATGTGCTTCGAAATCCTCGGATTCGACATTTTCCTGGACCACAAGCTGAAGCCGTGGATGCTGGAAGTCAACCACTCGCCCAGCTTCACCACAGACACGCCTCTGGACCACGCTATCAAGCACCGAGTCATTATGGACGCTATTGCTCTCCTCGGCATTTCCTCTGATAACCGAGAGAAGTACTTCAGCCAGGTCAAAGTGCAAATGCAGCAAAGAGCCTCGAAGGGACGCAACTTCAATGCACTGAGACAGGAGAGGCAGGGTATGCATTACCAGGCAGTGCAGGAGCGGGACAGACTGGAAGCAGAGCACTGTGGGGGCTTCACAAAGATCTACCCCAACAGAGACCCTGTGGCGGATGAACTGTTGGAAGGCGCAATGAAGGTGTGGATGGAGCAGACTGGAGGCAAGCCTAAGGTGAGGAAGCCGGAAATGAAGAGTGAAAAGCCGCCTAAGCCTCGCATGCTGGTTTGCAAGCCCAAGTTAGAACCAGCACAGGAGGAACCCACTCCCCGCATGCCGCGCCTTATCAGGCAGCCTTCCCTGGAGCGCACCGAACTTCCCCACTATATGACTCAAACTGCCTCTCAATCCCGTCTCCTCCTTATAGAGGAACAGCGCAAGAGAGTGGTGACCCGGGCTGCGAGAAGTGTGCTTCAGTCCCCTGGCGAGTTCCTCAAGCCCAAAGTGCTGGAATTCGCCCAGTGGGAGCGACAGTGGAGTCCACGGTGATATCAGTTAGTCCCTAGCTCCGAACCTGCGCTCCAGTCGAATCGTCATGTCCTTGGCTGCCGTGCAGATTTCCTGGAACTTGCAGGTCACCAGTCCCAGCTGCTTGATGAGTTCCTCGGGAGTCGGACTGTCTTGGAACTTGATTGTTTTGATGCAAGCCCGGGAATAGCAGTTCTTCAGGGTCTTGGCTGCGTCCATTTCCACCATTGAGTCCCCCAGCACCACCAAGTTAGTGATGGAGTCCGTCCCGCCGATCTGTGGAATCTGCAGAAACGCACATTCCTTCCACTGGTGGTAATTCCCCGGGTACAATTGCTCGTAGTCACTGCGCGCTGACACAATTTTGAAGTGGTCCAGCAGCGGCAACACCGAAGGAAGCCACTTCGCAGCACTGAACTCCACCCAGCCCCTCATAGCATTGGTAATGACGTAATTGCTACCGAGAGGAGACGACTCCTTGAGCAGACTGACAACTGCGAGGTCTAGCTTGCGCAGTTTTTCCAGGACTTCAGGGTCTTGCGTGTTCTGCGGGTCGGTGAGTTGGTTGAGGTAGCTGGTGCACAGCAGGGTATCGTCCCAGTCGTAGATTATGATGGTCTGTGCAGTGGGAGGACGCTCGAAGACAGGCAGCCACTGCTTGGTGTTGCAGAGTTGCTGGATCAAGCGGACACGGATTTGGTCGTTGGACTTGGGCTCCAGGAACCTTTCGTGAGGTCTACGGTGTACGGAAATGCTGATTGCGCCGTCCTCAGCTATGAGCATGCCCTCGTCCTTGTCCTCCTCCAAGTCCACATGGTAGTCTTTGAGCCAGTTCGGAATAGCGTAAGACAGTGCAAGCACAGGCTTTTTCCTGCAGTCCGCTAGGCGATTGTAGTAGGCAGAGCGGGTGGTGCGTGGGTGCAGCTCCGGAGGCTGGATTTTGGGGTGAGTGGCGGGCTGGATGGAGACGCCTTCAGACTGCTTCGGCCTATTTGGCCTGTTCTCGTTCCCCATGATGGTAGGCTATGGTAGTATTAACTCCATTCACTGTCTAAAGCTGCCAACTAGAACTCATCTTGCTGAGTTTACACCTCTTTCGCGCTTTTAAGAGCTCTTCTCGCAGACTTGCTGCGTCCCAAAGCCCTCCTCAGTTTGCTCTGACTCCTTTCTGTGAGCGCCAAGTCTTTGCTGTGTGTGCGCTTCCTCTCAGCAACTGTGAGGAACTCCGTCAGCCCTGTCTCTCTATCCACACGAAGGAGATGCAGCAGTGCTGCGAAAGTCTCTGTGCACAGCTCTGTCCCAGTGAGTCCTGCCTGGACGTTCAGCTTGTCCTTCGCCACTTCCGCCACTAGCAAGAGTGCTTCTGTGAAGTCGTGGTAGTCCAAATTGCCAGGGGCCGGCTTGGCCTTTGTGACTGTCTTGAAAACTGTGGAGTTTGCCTCTGCAGAAAGCCAAGTCGGCACCAATTCTAATACAACTGCCATCTTCGCATAGTCACGCAAGCACAGTCCTGCAGCCGCTTCAAGTCGGAATTCCGCTCTCTTGCAGAAGTACTCGTACAGCGCTTGCAAGCCTTTCGCATGTGAGCTCAGCAGCCTTTGCACTGCCTCAGATGTAGCGAAGCGTTGGAAGTTCTGTGCTTTCAGCTGACTTCGGGCTCTGTCCTGCTCGAGCAGTCTTGCAGACCGGAGCTGCACAGCCTGCTTCTCCTCTGAACTGCGCTGAATTTCGCTTAGACGACTCTCTTCAGCTGCTCGGCGCTGTTCCTGCTTCGCCTTCAAAACCGCCTCCAATCTGCTCTGCACGCGCTTATACGTCTCCACATCTTTGTGCTTGGCTTCTGCAGTTGTTCGCTCAGTTTCAACGACAGACACTTTCTTCTTCTCTTCCTCCTTCTCAGCGTGCCACAGACTCAACTGGCGGGCTCGGGCTTCCTTCTCTCTGGCGGCTCTTTGGGCTAAACGTCTGTTTTCCTCAGCCTGAGCCAGTGCCTTTTGTGCTTCTTCCTCCTGCTCCTTTCTCTGTTTCTCCAGCTTTTCCTGCATGTACCTCTGCATTCGCTGTTGCGCTTCTTTCTGTCTGCGCTGCCAGTGCGCTTTATCCTTGATCTTGACCAGGGCAGGTTCTGAGAAGGGGTGCCGCAGGAGCAGGCGAGGTGCAGAGGGGCGGTGAATGAGGCGAGACAAGCCAAGGGACACTGAAAGAAGCAGGGACTCCAGGGTAAAGGCGCACTCAGTGGCGAGGGGACGGAGGTGGACAGGGAAGCGGGCGACTTCGAAGCGAAGCGAAGGACTGAGGTTAGGCTGCGAGTAGGCCTCTGTGCTTGCCCGGGGCGGAGACTCCGAGTTCTTCTGCTTCACACCCTTCGCACACTTCCGAGTCAAGAGAACTGCAACTGGCTCAAGGATATGAATGCCCACTCCGTCATTGAGCAAAAGGTCCAGAGTCTCCAGACAGACTGTCAGGCCTTCCGATAGAGTCAGACACTGCGGCACAGCAAAGCGAGTCTCGATGTCCTGCTCCTCCGCTACTTTGTACCCCTCCGGTATCTCTGCTTCACTGTCAGTTCGCAGCTGTGCATTCAGCCTTTTGACGACTTCTTTGTCGCCGTGCCCCGGGTCAGGCTCATCGAACAGGTCCAGCGCAATGCCTTGGACGTGGCTTCTGAAGTGGAGCATCAGCTGCTTGAGTTGAAGTGCTGGCGGCCAGGAGGCGGCCGGGCCCTTGGCAGCAATGCAGCAGGCCAGTTGGGTCACTAGGCCTGTGAAGCCTTGGAAGTCCACACTTGCGAGATCGTGCTGCTGGGCGACTTTGGAGCAGTACGCTCTGAGCAGCGTCCGAACCTCTTCCTTTGTAAGCTGCACAGGCACGACTTGGCAGAGACTGAGCACCTTCAGCAGCTCTGCTTCTGTCATCCTTGCTTTCCTTTGCGCCAGCCACTGAAACCCGGCCTCCTGTCTCACAGCGAAGCCAGTGCCAGAGTGCTTCACGAACAGGGCTTTCAGCACTCTGTAGTACTTGCGAGTGACGACCTGGGTCAGCTGCGACTCTTCAGGGGAAATCTCTCGCAGAGTTTCTTCCACCTGCGGCCTGGGCACAGAGTCGAAGGGGTACAGAGCGGCTGTGTCCTGCGCTACGCCTCGACTCAGTCCTTGCTCCACTCTGCGGATTTCCAACTGCTGACGCAGTGCTTTGGCTTGCTGCTGAGCTGCCTGCGCCAGTTGGGTTTGAAGGTTCTGCTTGGAGACTAGTTTGGCTTGACGTTGTTGTTTGAGACGTTCTAGGTCGAGGAGCACTTTCTGAAGAGGCTGGGAACGAGAGGGGCGTTCTGGAGAAGCGACTGGAGCCTCGACTGCAGGACTGTACCCCAATTCAGTCATCAAAGCTTTTACATTGAGAGGTTCTTTGGTCTCTTTCCGCTGAGAATAGGCCTCCAACAGTTCGCTTTGTAGTCCTTCTTTGAGCGCTTCCTGCTCCAACAGCCACCTGAGGAGTCCTATGTGCAGACTCCTTTCTCCCACCAAGGCAGCTTTGAGCAATAACTGTCCCAGCTTTTTTACATACTCCAGCGTAGCCGCACTCCCTGCGTACCTCTTCACCAACAAACGCATAAGTCCGCAGGCAGTTCGAGCATAGGCCGGGGCAGAGAAGTAAATCTGCGCACACAGGTCCAGCAGTTGAACAGACTGCGGCAAGCTGAGGTGCTCATGCAAAGCAAGTTGTTGCAGCAGCTCGAGATCTGCGAGAGTCCAGGAACTGCTGTGGTACTTGGGCGTGAGGATGTCAAGGAGAGGAGTCAAGGGGAGGTGAGGCGCTGCAATTAGGAGTCTGCAGAAGCCGTGCAGTAGCAAGTAATCAGTATTGGAGTCCGCCACTTCCGCACCTAGTTTCAACGTTAGCGCTTTGTACAGACCTGCTGCCTGCGGAGTATCAATCGAGGCTTCCAAAGCTTCCAGGAGCAGCACTGCGCAGGAAGCCCGGATGAGTTCCAGTCTATCATTCATGCCCCGCTTCAGAGCAGACTCAATGTTGTGGTCTAGCGGGAAGTGTAGCCAGAGGGAACGCAGGACTAGTAGCGCTGTGAGGCGGCAGTCGCTGTGCACTGATTCCGCTTGGCGGAGGGCCAGATCTCTCACGAATACAGTCACTCCTGAGTCTTGAAGGTCAGTCTTTGCACTGGTGGATAGACACAAGATCTCCAGCACTGTTGCAAGGAAGGACAGGTAGCGACTGGGCAGGGGCAAGGCAGCAGCCAGCACTTCACTGAATAGAGGCAATAGTCTGCCTTGTGAGAGATGTAGCAACACGTCCACTGCATCCTCTGCACACTCTGCCTCGCACAGAGGCAGGAGCAGCTGCACTGCAGTCTCAGTGAACCAGCGCCACAGCGGCTCCATCAGTCCCAGTTCTTCCAGTTCGAAAGACTGTTTGGACAGCAACTTGCAAGTCCATTGGCGCACTGGCAAGTCTGCACTCACCAGGCCCTGTCCGAGGACTGTGAGAGTGGTATTCAGTTCCTCAGGCCTCTGTTGAAGCAGCCAGCTCAGTCGCTCTGAGTCAGCGTAAAGAGCCTGGTACCAGCCTTGCACAGGGGTGAAATCTCCCTTCAATCCCCGCGCCAGCACCTTCTTTAGGTACTGCAGTTCGTGTGCAAGCAGTCCCACTGCCTGTTTCGGCTTCAGCCCCAGACTGCCGCAGAGTGAAATCAGCAGAAACTCCAGACAGGACTCAGTCTCCGCAAGTGGTCTGGCGAGGTTTAGCGAGTCCAGACTTACGCCTTCAGTCATTAAATGGAGAAACAGCTGCAGGACCTAGCCTGAGTAATCACATATCTCTAGTTCTGACTGCTGATCTCTACGTGACGTCACCATATAATCGGATCTCTGCATGGAGAGGGGCACACTTCGTTTGGCAGTGCTTGGGGGACATCTCACGGGCAAATCTTCGCTCACAGTCACTGATAACCGCTCAGGCAAGACTGTGGAAATCCCTATTCGGCAGAACTTCATCAAGGCTACAGAACTGGGGAAGCTGAAGGACGCTGATGGAGAAGTGCTGAGGACGTATGACCCAGGCTATATGAACACTATCTGTTGCACCTCAACTATCTGCTACATCGACGGAGACAAGGGCATCCTGGAGTACAGGGGTATTCCCATCGAAGTGCTGGCTGAAAAGGCCAGTTTCCTGGAAGTGGCCTACCTCCTCATCTACGGCGACCTGCCCACTCACCCACAACTCGAACGTTGGGAAACGAAAGTAATGAACCACACCTACTTGCACACTGACATTGCCAACATGATTAACAGCTTCCACCATGACGCACACCCCATGGGTATTGTCGTGAGTACAGTGTCCGCCATGTCCACCTTCCAGCCTGACCAGAACCCCGCCATTCACGTAGACAAGGATGTGTACAAGAACGTGTTCGTGCAGAATAAGCAAATCCACCGACTCTTGGGCAGAGTGCCCACCATTGCCGCCTATGCCTATCGCCACCGCATAGGCCGGCCTTTCAACGAACCAGGACGCGGCCTCGGCTACGTAGAGAACTTCCTCTACATGATGGACCGACTCAACGAAACCGACTACCGACCCAACCCCAAACTCGTGCGGGCCTTGGAAATCCTGTTCATCCTGCATGCAGACCACGAACTCAACTGCTCCACTGCCGCCATGCGACATCTCGCCTCCTCCGAAGTAGATGTGTACACGTGCACTGCTGGGGCGGCTGCTGCTTTGTACGGTCGCAGACATGGTGGGGCGAATGAAGCAGTGCTGCGGATGCTGGAAGACATCGGCTCTGTGAAGAACATCCCTGCGTTCCTGGAGCTGGTCAGGGCTGGGAAGCGGAAGCTGATGGGCTTTGGTCATCGCGTTTATAAGAACTACGACCCGAGGGCGAAGATAGTCAGAAGAGTGGCAGAAGACGTCTTTTCAGTGTGCGGCCGAGAGGAACTCATCGACATCGCAATGGCCCTGGAGAAAATCGCCCTGAGCGACGAATACTTCATCCAGCGGAAGTTGTACCCGAACGTGGACTTCTACACGGGAGTGATATACAAGGCAATGGGGTTCCCAACGGACATGTTCCCTGTGCTGTTCACTATTCCCAGAGTGGTGGGATGGCTCGCTCACTGGCGGGAGTTCGAAGTCGACCCTGACAACAAGATCGTACGTCCTCGTCAGAACTACGTGGGCAGGCGCAGGGCAGAGTGGGTACCTGTGGAGACTCGGCAGACTCACGAGGTGGCGCTTGACTCGAGTTCCAGCTACCACCAGAAGCGCAGGGACCTCTAGCTAAACAGTTTAGAAGTCTTTGTCCCACCCCGCTGGCTCTGGAAGGAGTGAGACGGGCAGGTCCTCGTCTGACTCTTGGATGGCTTGGTTGACAGGCTGGGCTCGAAGCAGACTTTCCTTGGCCTGCGTCTTCAGATCTGAGACTGCGGGCAGGTACGGGGCAGGGAGTTGTTTAAGCAACAGCCGTTCCTACGGAGTAGTTACCCACTCGAAGCCGGCCAGCCACTTGTGCTTGCGAAGCTCAGTCACGCCGCAGTTCCGCATGAACTCGTTCTTGCTCAAGAGCATTTCCAGGAACTCGCGCATGTTGCTGACCCGAGCAATGTTACTGGGCCAGCGCAAGTTCTCCCTGAGGATCTTCTCGTAGATCCGATACGGGTCCTCTTCGTCTTCTCCGAAGGGCACTCCGCCACACAGGAACTCATACAGCATCACTCCGAAACTCCAGACATCCGCACTCAGTCCGTAGCCTTTGCCCAGAATCACCTCAGGAGCCATGTAGTGAGGAGTGCCGATGGTCGTGAAAGTGCGGCCTTTCAGCACTTTAGCAGTGCCGAAGTCCACCAGCTTCAGGTAGCCTTGCTCGTCCACAAGTACGTTTTCAGGCTTCAGGTCGCGGTAAATGATGCTGCGCTCGTGCAGGTGCTCCAGAATCAGCAGTAGACAGGCTGCGTAGAACTTGGTGTCTGCCTCCTTCACCAGTCCCAGTTTCCGCAGTACATCGAACAAGTCCATTCCATCGACCATTTCCGTCAAGAAGTAGATCCGCGCGTCATCTTTGAAAGTCTTCACCAGCTTCATTATGAACAAATGGTCGATTTCCAATAGTATCTGTCGCTCGAGCTGCAGGCTGCTGAACATGTCGTAAGCACGGATTTTACGTCGCGAAACAGTTTTGAGAGCGTAGAAAGTGCCTTTGGTTTTGTGCATAACCGCATTAACTTCCCCAAACATGCCTTTACCCAGTTCCTTCACGACTGTCAACTGACTGAGTGTGACCGTGTCATCTTGCAACTCCAGTCTGTGAGCCAGCAAGCCAGACACAGACTCATCCACCACTCGCAGGAACTCAGAGCGGTGCAGGACTAGGCACTTCGCAGGGCCTTGCGCCATCACACTAGCTGTGCGCACCTCGTTGGTCAGTACTGCACGTTCCCCGAAAAAACTATGTTTGCTCATAACTCGCAGGACTGTGTCGTTTTTGATAACCTTCACTTGGCCGCTGTTTAGGATGTAGAGGGCGTCTCCGGGCTCTCCTTGGCGAAAGATGAAGGCTTGGTCTGCGAAGTGCTGGGGCTGCAGCACTGAGAGGAGCCGAATCAGTTTCTCTTCTGGCAAGCCCCGGAAGATGCTTACACGCTTGAGTACTTCTAGACCTTCATTCCTTTCCACCACAGACCTTAATTCGCCCTTCAAAAGCCTTTCCAGAGTTTCCTCGCTCAGCTCCGCCACGTCTGTCTCTACTTCCGCCACCACTGCAGCCTGCGCTCGCCCCAATTGCTCCCCAAGAGTGCTGTGAACAGCCAAACTGCGCTCGCCAAGCCTCAACTCTCCCCGTAGCACCACTCGCAACCATCTACTCAGCTCCTCCCCAGCCGCTAGAACTGCTTGTCCTTGGCCGTAGGTCTTAATTTGCATGGCTTCGACGAGGACTTCCTTCTGCTCATGTGTCAGTTTGTTCAGCAACTCACTCTGGTCAAATGCAATGCGCAGCGAGTTCTTGCACAAAAGACGCTGCAGCGAGGACCCGAGTGCTTCCGCCAGCTGCTCTCGCGCCACTGACAACACTCTCACAGTGTCCTCCGCAGTCACAGAGGCAGTTCTTGGCGTGTTGTACAGCAAGGCCTGCTCCCCGAAGTACTCGCCTTTGCGCATCTTGCGCACTTCGGCTCCGTTCACACTGCAGCTGACAGTGCCTTCCTTGATGATGTAGAATACATCTCCCTGGTCCCCCTCCTTCACGATAGGTCTGCCTGGGAGGAAGCGCTGGGCTGTGAGTGCAGTCAGCAAGTGATCCTTGTCTCGAGGCGTCAGCTTGGCGAACAGGCCGACCTTGCTCAGGAAAGCGTAGTTTTCTTGGTAGTTGCGCACGTTCACTTGCTCGACTGCCTCCATGAAGGTCTTGCGGTCCAGTCCCCACAGATCCGATACTTCCAGAGTCAGCACTGTAGCAGATCGGGGAACGTTGTGAAGCAGCGCCAACTCGCCGAAGCTGTCGCCACTCTTCAAGACGTTGACCCTCTGCCCATTGACGAGGACTTCTACTGCCCCGCTACCCACCACAAAGAAGTGCACTCCCATTGCTCCTTGCTCAAACACCAACTCAGCTGGCGCCAGTCGGAAGTGACGCATGCGACTGATGATAACGTCTCGAACATCTTCAGTCAAGTCAGTGAGGACAGTGTGTCTGTGAATAGCCATGGAGATGGTTTGGGCTTCCCAGTGAGTCTGCGGACGGCTGGAGACAACTGCATTGCGAGCTTCAGTAGGCAGAGGAGGTTGCAGGCCAGGTCGGAGGACAGTCTTGGGCTTGGAACGCTCGGATCCTGGGGCAGGAGACGCGCCTGTTGGGCCGAATGTCTTGATGGAGACTTCGCTCTGTAGGATGGGCGTTGGACTTTCGCTGCGCCCAATTCCGCTTCGACCACATCCTGATCCCATCAGGTTAATTTAGTGCAGAAAAAGAAGCAGACACAGAACTGTTCTGTTTCAGTCAGTGGTGCGGAGGATGCACAAGTATATTAGTATGGATGTGCACACTTATTGTCCGAAGTCGCTAGCTGCTTTAGCTATTTACACTACTCGGGTCTCTTTTCGTTGACGATGTCATAGGAGCGAGCACGCACGAAGTAGTCTTCACTGCTGTCCAGGGGCTTGGCCTGGAGGACGCCACTAGGCAGGCGGTCTGCGGAAATTGCCTTTTTGACGCAGGCAACGAGGCTGCCTTCGCTGCCTTGCTGTTTCTTCATTATCTGAACCACAGACCGCACAGCACTGGAAATCGCTTCTCGTCTCTGCTGCCGCAGGTCACTCTGCAAGCCCCTCGTCAACTCCCCGTCTGCACCGGACCCCGGCACCATCAAGTACAGCAGGATCTCAGCCACTCTGTCCAGCACGAAGGGCAAGCTCCAAGCGAACACGTCCATGAAGTCCGGTAGGCAGTAGGGGTGTTGCGAGTAGTTGAACTGCTGAATGTTCAAAGTGCTGTTTTCGAACTTGATGATCGCGCCTTTGTTGTTGTACACGTCGCAGTAGTTGGGTGCGGAAAAGACGGTTATCACAGCTGGGAAGTCTTCTTCGCCGTTCCAGTTGTACATCTTGAAGCCGTCCAGTTGAGCCTCGTGCGCACGAATGACGGACAGCAAGCCATTTCTCTTGAGGAACGGCACCACTGCTTCCTTGGTGAAGAAGTAGCTACACCCTCTCACGTCATTGGTCCGGAAACCCGCAGTCCTGCTTTCAGTTTCCAGGGGATCCGCCCACAGGATGTCACAGAAACTGCCTTGCCTCGGTGGCTCTTGGAAGCGGGAAATGCCATTGATCTCCGCCAGAGTGGTTATTTCGGGGCCGATGCCTCCATGCACTGTGAGGAACTTGCCGTCCACGACACAGGCCAGGGGCATGCAGTCGAAGGACTCCATGCAGCGGTCATACACTTCTAAGTCGTGCTTGTACAGACACTCCTTGCGGAAGCTGAAGAAAGTGGTGAGTTGGCGACACTCGTGGTTGCCTCGCAGCAGGAAAAACGTATTGGGGAAGTTGACTTTGAGCGCATACAGCACCAGCAGCACTTCCAGTGAAAAGGCCCCTCTGTCCACGTAGTCTCCCAAAAACACGTACTTGGTTCTCTCAGGGTTGCCGCCCAGGTCCAAAAGCTTCAGCATGTCGTAGAACTGGCCGTGAATATCCCCCACGATAGTCACTGGGTCTTGCAGCTCTAGCAGGTTAGGCTCTTTGTGGAAGAGCGCGGAGGCCATTTGCACGAGTTGCAGACAGTCCGCCTTGTACACTTTTCCTTCGAGCTTGAAATGATCCTTGAGACCCCGCCAGTTGGGCTTGCCGTCTAGATAGAGCTTACTGAGGAAGAACTGTTCGTGGTCTAGTGGCCGCAGAGGCGGGGCAGGGACCTTCTTGACCACTCGGTCTGATTTCATTACAGCTGCACCGCTATTTCGTGGACAGAACAGGGCTGAGTGCTATTAGCATGGAAGCACAAGATTCAAGGCCTGCTTCTCCGGGAAGCCTGTCTCGATAGACCTGCGTCAGTCTGTGATCAAATGTTCTCAATGCAGCACTCTGAGTTAGACAGCCGCTCTGACAAGCTAAGGCTTCTAGAACTCTAGAGTCCGATAGATGCAGTGGCAGGCATGCACATAGAGGCACGTAATTAGATGGAGGACTTGCTAGATTCCAGCACTCTCAGCAGCAGTCCCCGCAAGCACCGCTCGGTCTTCACTGGTCCCAAGGCTGCACATCCTCTCGCATCGCAAATGATCTCCACCAAGCAAAGGCTTCTAACTGAACAACAGCGCGTCCAAGCCGCTGAAAACCGTCTTCGCAAATTGCAGTTGCAGGAAGAAAAACTGCGAAAGGAGTGCGAGCAGGGAGAACGGCACAAGGAAACACTGGAGCAGGTGAAAGCTCGAAGGGAAAGACAGAATCAATTGAGACTGAAGCTGTGGGCGGAGAGAGAAGCCACAGAGGTGGAATTGCGTCTGCACAACCTCCGGGAGAAGCGGACTCGCACAGAACTCATTGCCGCTGCACGCTCCCGTCTCCTGCGTGAAAAGCGCGACCTTGCAGACAAAGGCAAACTCGAAAAGGACAGACTCGACGACCTCCTGTCCCAGCAGCGTGAGGAAGACCGTCTCCGTAATAACGAGCGCAAGGCTCAGATTGAGCGCGACAAGAGGGAAGGCAGACATCGACGCCTACAGTCTGCAGATGGCTTGCGAGACACGGCCCGGTCCTTGTACGAGCGAAAGCTTCAAGAGGAACTGCGCGAAGCAGAAGCACGGGAACTCAAGGCGAAGGTCTTGGAGTCTGAAGCCAATGCCGTTCTCCAGCGGCTCCAGCGCTTTTCTAGCTAACACTCTCTGGATTATCTGCTGAGCACTGCAGCCTCTACTTGATTTTGAAGAACTCTTTAGCTTTCGTTAAACGAAATAACTCGGGTGCTCTTTGTCATTCATGAATCTCTGTCAACAGTGGCCTTGATTTTCCATTCCCTGATAGGCAGGACTTGCTTGGTAATAGAGGCTGTCGAGTGGTGTTAAGTGCTCAAGTTCTGCGAGGTGGCCCGCCTCCTGCATGCAGCTATCGCAGTCTGTCACTTTTGTAACTCTCGAACAGCCTCACAGAGGCATATCACTGTCCTCCTAGAGTCTCCAGCCTAGCAAGGATTGACTTGGGCTATGCAATTGTCAGTCTCTGCCGATTATCAGGGAGAATCAGTGCACTTACATAGTCTGCCAGGCTTGTATTCCTCGCTTTATCTGCCTGCTCTGAGGCTTGTCTGAACGACTACTTCTGTGCTGGGAACTGCAGGCAGGAAGAGGGTTTGTCCAGGACTTGTGCTTCTGCTTGGGAGTCCCAGGGGCACTGTGATGTCTGCAGGCATTGCAGTCCAGTTTTCCTCCGCTGCCTCCTTGCTCCAGGATAGTCCTCTAGTGCGCTTGGCAGCACCAACGCTTTATCCAAAAACTTCACTGCGCACACCCGGGCAAATTCCTGCAAAGCAACGGGACTTACTTAAGGTCTGGATAGGTAGCACTGGCAGTGTAATGAGGACTGCGACTCGTATAGTGAGCTGTCTAGTCAGACTACAGGAGTCTGGCAGGGGTGAGGAAATTTATGGGCTTAGCATCTTCCAGTCCATTGAAATATGGACCTGAGTTTTTCTGTAGTTTTGATTTGAACAGGGAGATGATGGTGGTTTTGAGTGTGCTGCTGGGGTATTCCTGTACTTCTGTCAGATTGGCGGCTTCTAAGTTCCCTCCGACCTACTCTCCCATTCTCCGCAGTACCCTGCCCACTGCTTCTCGGTCCAGCAAGTCCTTAGAAGTACTCTAACATCCTGAACTTGCATAATACCCTTTACTCAGTTTCAATAGTATCTTGATTAATTCTTTAGTATGCCTATTCTTTTCCACCTGCTGCAGCCCTCCCTACCTCTGCATACCTTTCGCGAGCAGATCTTTCCTCACTCCTAGCGGACATAGGGACTTGAGACTGGCTACACTAGCCCATCCTTCCGTCTCACTCTTGGCCGAGGTTGAAGCTTGGGCCTAGTCTGTTCCTTCTTCGCAAGCTACTTTTTCCCATCTTCCACACTCATTTTCTCCAAATTCGTTTGCAGCTGGGTGGCGTCGGGAATAGATTGGAATTGAGAGAAGCTGGGGTTAGTGAACATTTCGGATTCCAAGCGTTCTGCCTGATTTATTCCCTCTGCTGGACCTGATTTACCCACAAAACCACAGTCTCCGCCCATTTCAGTCTCAACCCCGGCTAAGGACAGGCAATAGTCCTAACCCAAGTCTGCTTGACCATATAGCGAAACTTCATCTTATCCCTAGCGGTACCCAGTTAATTCCCTGACTCTGCACGGAGTTGCAGCACTAGGAGCGGGAGTCTGGAAGCCATTCCTCTAACCACTGCTTTCAGATTGGGGTTCTTCAAGCATAGCGTCGGTTTCACCGAACAGGTCGAGATCTGTGCATTCGCAAGGACCGCGCTGAGAGGAATGACCAATCAGAGGCCTCCCATATGCTCATTTAGAGACAATTACGCTTTTATAGGCGCAGGTCAACTAACTGTGTTTTCCCAGCCTCTCGCACTGACACCCGCTGCGTCAAGCCCTCAGTGTGGTGATGAAAGCCACGAGCCTGGCAAGTCGACACCTCCTGCAAGCCTTGGGGAGACAAGCGGAAAATCCCTGCACCTTCTCTCTGCGAAAAGACGATCGCAATAGCTTCAGAAAGCTGCTGCTGGTACAGGGCCTGTGTATGCATGTCCACTGAGGAGAGAAATAGACCATGGCCTGGGTGAGTGTGGATCCACCCGAGAGCCATCCAGCCGCGAGAGTCCAAAGCAGAGAAAAGGGAGGGATCGTCTGTGCATTCGCAGGTGTCAGAGGCCCCGCGCTGAGCCGGAATCACCAGTCCTTGAATCTCATACAAGTCTCCGTGAGGACGGCCACCCAGGATGCCCACAGTCTCAGTGTTGCGAGCTGTGTTGGCTCGCACTGCATGGACAAACGTAGGAATCAGGTCTGCAGGCAAAGCAATCGTCTTCCTGCGGGAAGGCTCCAGTCGCTGCATTCCCAGAATACGAGCACTGAGCACTGCTAACTGCTTATCGCAAGCAGCTAACTCCTGACCCAGTCCGTACTTCAGTCCTCGGTACTGCGGCAAGTGGTACCCGTTGTGTTGCTGCATGCTGCATCCCAGGTCTCGAAACTGTCTCAAGGCAATATAGGCCTCCAGCTCTTCCCCAGCCACCGCCAATTGCTTGCCCTTGAGTCTCAGTTGTTGTGCCAGAGAGAAGTACTCCTCCAAAGGTCTGGAGTTGTAGCAGGGCAGCAGCGGGACGATGTGGTCCAGTGCAGACATATATGGGCGGACACGGAGGACTCAATATCCTGCCTCAAAAGAAGTGGCATGTCTTCAACTATGACAACAGACTCAAGGTCGAGTTGGACCAACTGCATGCACGCGAGGAAGAAATGCGGCGGGAGGACACTGTGCACCAAATACAGACGGAAAGAGTCTTCAACACGCTCAGGGAACAGGTGGAACTGCCGTTGCTGCAGGGAAAGCACAAGGAGCAGGAGCCGGGCAATGCGCATTACTTGAAAGAACTGCAGAAACAGCGAGATTCAGAAGTCATGCGAAGCTCGATGTACCTCGGCCAGACTGTCAGCCACCAAAGCGCTCCCTGGTACACAGTCCCTCGCCACCCCTCTGCAAGCTACGACTTCGCCGCTACCAAGACTGAAGAGTTCTACTCGATAATTCCCAAGAAGCACAAGGCAAAGCACCACAAACACCACTCTAAAGTCAAGCCCTGGTGCAAGCCGTCGATGGAAGAACTCAGGACTGCGAGACTGGCGCGAGAGGCAGCGGAGCGCAAGCGGACTGAGCGGCTTCTGCAGGAGCGGGACCGGTGAGGCTTCAAGCCACACTATTAGCATAATGCGGAATCCTTAGCAGACGCTTCTAGCTATGGCAGTTAACTGTGTCCAGCGTAGAAGCTATGGATGAAGGTGTAGAGCTGCCTGCCAAGGTTCCTTTCCTCATCGTCAAGCCCCATTGGGTCCAGGTGCTTGTAGCGGTGGGCGTCGATCCAGTCCAATATCTCGTGAAACCCGCTCGTGCAAGTCTGTGTAGAACTCACTGTGTCTGCCTCGGCGAAGAAAAACTCCTCAGTCGTGGGTGATCTCCGGTTCTTGTAGAGCCGCATGTGGTGCAGAAGCCCTAGACACACTTCTATGCCCTCCGCTGTGAAATCCACACACAGCGCCAGTTCTTCGAGAGTGGATCCGACCTTCCTTCCCAGGACCTCTACATATGAGTGTGCGAACTCGCCCAGACGGTCTTCGTCCTGTGGCCTTTCACGGCAGCAGCGGAAGTCCACGGGGATGAAGTTGGGCAGTTTGTCTTTGGCGGTCTGGAGAGAGACGCAGCCGAAGGTTTCTCGGGAGAAGTCAATGAGCATGACTTCGCAGTCTGTAGTGATGACTGGCTGGGGCAGCTGTTTGTGGCGAGAAGTATTGCGGACCAACTCTTCCTTGTTTTGCTGTCGGCGCAACTTCAGGTTGCTACACTTCGAGCCCATTTCTACTACCGTAGATATATCAGACTAGCGAAGTTCTTTTCTGTAGCGTTTTACAAGCAACTAAGTCTGCATCCAATGACCTCTGCTATAGCAGTTCCTGTGTATGGCTAGGAAGGTCTATGACAAGCAAGTCTTTCCTGCAGGCTCTAGCACAGACTGGAAGTCTACTTTAGTAAGTCTCCCAGCTTGCGCTCTTTCGTCTCCACTATATACTGGCTGTAGCTCTCATCCGCCATCAGTTCCTCATAGTCTGGGTCTGAAGTCTTGCGGCGGGCTTGAGTCTGCTTTGGCTTTTTGGGAGGCAAGAGAGGCCGCGGCTTACTGACGACCTCTTTGAAGGAGTTCCACACACTAGGTGCTTCTTCCTTACTTTGAAGCAAAGGTCTGTGTAGCAGGTACTCATTGACGAAGGGCAAAGGGGCAGCTGCAGGGAGACGATAGAACTCCTGCGTCTTTCGCTCTTGTTCGTCTTTACGCTTTTGCACCACTTGATGCTGTCTTTCCTCACGGAAACGGTGCTGATTCCGCGCTTGGTGTCTCACTGTGGTTTCCTCAGCGAACACCGCAGTTACCGCAGGGGTGCAAATCCCAGTCAGGTCCAACTCCACCAAAAAGAACCCTGCACCCCTACTCAAGTGGCTGAGCACTCTGAGTGCAAGTTACTTCAACTTCCCACGCATGTAGTCATTCATCACTGCATCTTCGACCTGCAGCACTGGAGCAGTCAGGGTGTCTGGCAGAGCACTCCAAGAGCCGAATTGCCGGGCTAAGCAGCGATTTGTTAGTGGGTGCAGGAAGTAGGGCTGGCCATCTGCGAGCTGGTAGAAATAGAAGTACGCATCTTCGTCCCTCGCAGGCTCTGCACTTACAGGTGTCAATCTACAGTCGTAAAACTGCTCCTCGGTGTCTTTTCCGTGCAGTGGACACACTTGAGCGTCCAGAACGTTCAGAGTGAGGGGGTGGATGGTCTTGCAGCAGCTACAGGAGGCGTCGTAGGGCGGAACTCGGACGAGGCCAGGGACTGGCAAGCGCTCTAACTCACTAACTGTGAGCTCCAAAGCTTTGGAACAAGCCCCGGGGTCTTGCACCGCCCGAGCCCTCTCCAACTGCGCTATATGTTCCTCCCAAACCCCTCTCGGGTTGAAAGCCACACACAGTCTGTTATACACTGCATCCGGAGACCTCGCATCTGGCAAGCGTTGGTACACATGTCCTGTGACGGACTGGCCGCAGGCATACAGACTCAAGGCTCCCTTCTGTCTACGCACAAGCCGGAAAGTAGCAATATAGCCCTCACTGATAGCAGTGGTTTTCCGCACTTCCACAGGCTTCAACCCCGCAGCCCGCACTGTATCGAAGCACACTGGACATCTCTTGTCTCTCTGTTCGTCGTGAGCCAAGTACTGCAATATGCAGGGGTAGCAGAAGCAGTGTCCACAGCTGCTGACTCGAGGCGCTGTGAGAGTGTCTTCCAGACATATAGGACAGGCGAACTCGTTATCCGTCAATTTGGTGACGTGCAAGATAGAGTCCCAGTCAACAGGCAGACTGGGGTCCAGGTGGAACTGACTGTAGTCTGCGGGGAACTTCAAAGCGAAGCGGAAATACGGACTGAGAGTGACGTTGCGGGCGCTCGCAGGCTTCCGCTTAGGCCTCAGCGGGGCGGCCAGGGCAGGCTGAGGCTGTTTCATCTGAAAGCCGAGGTAGGAGCTGTAGTCCGCTCGCAGGTTTTTCTTGCTGCGAGGTCTCTGACGAGCATCACTGCCTTTCTCTCCCTTGGACTGGCGGGCTGACTTCTGCATGCTCTTCGGAACAACACAGTCCTCTGGGTCCATTAGGCTCTATTAGACTCGGCCACTGTAATGGACAGACGCACAGGCGTAGCGATGAGTGACTTTACGCTGTTGCGAGTGCTGGGCAAGGGGACCTACGGCAAAGTCCTGCTTGTCAAGCGCATTACCACTGGCAAGTTCTACGCTATGAAGGTGCTGAAGAAGGCCCAATTAGCGCAACTGCAGCAGGTGGAGCACACCAAGACAGAAAGACGTATCCTAGAGCAGGCCAGACATCCCTTCATTGTAAAGCTGAAATTCGCATTCCAAACTGCGTCCAAACTCTGTATGGTGCTCGAGTACTGTCCAGGCGGAGAGCTCTTTTTCCACCTCAGTCGTGCCCGCCGCTTCTCGGAGTTGAGGGCCTGCTTCTATGCAGCATGCCTGGTCTGTGCGTTGGAGCACCTGCACTCGCAGGACATTGTGTACAGAGAGTAGCGCCTATGCAGCTTAAAGCCAGAGAACATCCTCATTGACAAGGAAGGCTACGCCAAGCTCGCGGACTTCGGCCTTTCGAAGGAGTCCTTCTCACAGGACGGGCGCTGCACAACTTTCTGCGGCAGTCAAGAGTACTTGGCTCCCGAAGTGCTCCTGAACCGCGGCTACGGCCAAGAAGTCGACTGGTGGTCTCTCGGCGTAATCATCTGGGAAATGCTCACAGGTCTTCCGACTTTCTACTCCGAGAACGTGGACCAGATGTTCCGGGACATAGTGCGGAAGCAGCCTGTCTACCCGCCCTACATTTCCGCAGAAGCGAAGTCCCTGCTGCAGCAGTTCCTGCAGAAAGACCCCACGCTGAGACTGGGCAGACACGGAGCGGAAGAAGTCAAGGCGCACCCATTCTTCGCTGGGATTAACTGGACTGCCCTGCTAGTCAAGACGCTGAAGCCGCCCTTCGCGCCCTCGCCCACAGACGCTGAAACCGCCCGCTTCTTTGACGACGAATTCACATCTCAGGCTCCTCAAGAATCAAGCGACGACTACAGCGCTGGCAGCAGCGGGTCGACCTTCAAAGGCTTCACCTACTCCAGTACTCCTGAGTCCGCCAAGGAAACGCTGGACCCACGCACTCCCCGGACGCCTGACAACACAGTTAGGGAGGACCCGCCTGTCACTCCTCAGACTGCTTAATAGCTATGTCTTGGCCCCAGCGCCTGGATCTCCATCGGAACTATTCAGCTGTCTAGAGCACTAATGGCGAGGATTATAATATGGAGAGACAACAGGATAGAGAACCGCTAGGAGCGCAGCAGCCCATCCCCCTAGTCCAAATCTTGCCCGACGGACGGCTTGCGTATGTCAACTTGGCAGTGGCGCCTATGGGAATCGCCCCGCCCCAGCCCCTCGCAGTGCATACTTCCGCTCAGGATCTGACTGGGAAAAGAGACCGATGGGCCCTGATTGTCAAGATTGCAGGGGCTCTGATGCTTATTGGGGGAGTCATTGGCCTGGTGGCCAGGGCTTGCACTGTTGGGGAAAACAGAGGTCATAGATGGGCTTTCTGGGGAGTGGCATTGGGCGTTGACCTACTGATGATTTTGACTGGGATACTGGGATTGAAAGCGGGCAGACAGAAGACGTCAATGGCTGCCAGGAGATACAAGCGATTCCTCATCTTCTTCGCCATTGTATACGTGCTGGTGACTGGCGCTGCGACCATCTGCTTTGCGAAACACGAGTTCAAGCACCTAAAACAGCACCAAAATGGCGGGGGGTATCGCTATAACACGGAAGGTACTAGAGACATGCCACCGCCTATGGACTATATAGAGGGATGGCCTGAGTCTATGGAGCAGGATAGTACTACGATCCCTGGAGGAGAGGAAACTCGCGGAAGACCAGATAGGGAAGGACGGACCATTCCTCCGTATACCCCGAGTGAGGGAGAAGACGGCTGGGAATCTGGGAATGCCTCAAGTCCTGCCGAAATGCCAACTGAGGAGTCGGAAATACTGAAACATCCTCGCAATCACCCGAAACGCCATGATCGTCCTGAGGGAGAAAATCAACCTGAAGAGGGACATCGCAGACATCGTCCAGACGATAATGAAGACAGCCATAAGAGACCTCCCAGACCCCATGATAGAGAGGACCATCGCAGACCCCAGGATAGAGATGAACATCGCAGACCTCATGATAGAGATGAACATCGCAGACCTCCCCATGACAGTGACGACTTCCCTGAGGCGCCTCGTGACTTGCCCACTATCAGTTCTGAGTTCCCTCCTACGACAGCGAGCGAAACCGTCACTACTGCGGTCATGCCCACTGAGCCCGCTTTTTTGGGAGGGGAGGAAAATCAAGTCGAAGATGCAAGCCTCCAAGGAAGAAATAAGAAGGAAAAGAAGGAGAAGAAGGAAGACGGACGCGATGGATACGGCCACAAGGACGAAATGCCAAAGTGGAGCAAGAAGGACTTGAAGAGAGGCATGATTGTGGGAATGGGAGTCGCAATGCTCCTGACTGTAGGCCTGTGCTCCTGCTGTGTGTTCTGCGCGTGCAGACTGGTGAAGTATTCTGAGAGCTACGAAGCGCTGTTCCCGAGACAGAGTCCAGCTCCTCAGTACTCCTTCTACTACCCTCAGCCAGCGCCCTACGCCTATCAGCAAGTTCCCCAGCCTTCCCAGGCGCCCCAAGCTCCACCTGCCCAGGCCTACCAACAAGTCCCTCAAGGTCCTCCTGCCCAAGTCTACCAGCAGGTCCCTCAAGCTCAGGCCTACCAGCAAATGCCTCAGGTGGTGCAGGCGGTCCCGGTGAACCATGCGAACCTCTACCCCAACTTGGCTCCCATGGGAGTTTCGTTCCCGCCTAGGGCTAGCTAACCATCTAGCAGCCGCCCACACCTAGTGTGGAGAGTAGTGCCCAGAGGTGCAGCACTGCCAGATACCCCACCACTAGCAGCTTCACTGCCGCCACTTCATCCATTGCACTCCTCAAGTGCGCAAGCCCGGCATCCACAGTCTCCGCCACTCTCACGAGTCTCTCACTTTCCTGCACCACAGGAAGCTCCGCCAACGCACTGACCTCCTTCTTCCTCCTCACTTGTCCTCCATTGATACACTCCAGTTGCAGTAAAAGTGAGGACTTCTCATTCCGCAGGGAGTCAATGGTGCGCCGTTGGCTCGCCAGCAGTTCTTCCAGGTCGCCTTCGTCGGTTTCCGGCAGGACAGAAACCTGAGATAGAGCTTGCTGGAGTTCTCGGACCTTCTCTGCATGCTCCTGCGCTAGTCGTAGTCTCGTCTGAGTAGCTTTCTCCAGGTCAGCTTCGCAGCTACGGAGTCGGTCTGCTTCGTGCTCTTTGGCTCTGAGTGCTTCTTCGAGCAGCAGTTCGTCAGCACGCACTACAGCTCGCAGGTTCGCTTGGACTTGCTGGCTGGTTTGCAGTTCGCTGCGGAGCCACTCTGTGGACTCTTCTGCGTCTACACTCGCTGGCTCAGGACTTTGCAGTGCTTGAGCTAGTTCAGTCCTGAGAGTAGTGGCCCTCTGCAGCTGTTCCTCCAACAGTCCTGCCTCCTCCTTGCCAAACCCCACCCTGTCTTTCACTCTCCCCTGCTCCACTTGCGCCCTTTCCACGCTTTCCATCAGTCTCTGCACTTCCGCCTTATGCACACTTTCCATCTCCTTCTTCTTGGCCTTCCCAGCACTCCGCTCTGCATTGGCGTCCTGTATCAGCCTGGTGTTGAGTGTGTACAAGCGCTGTAGTTCCTCATCCGCATCCCCTTCATGCTCCGCAAAGATCGAAATGAGATGCTCCCCTGTACGTTTTAGCAGTCCGCTCATCTATTAGAATAAGCCTAGTCCTGGATGAGAGTGCGGATGCGCCGGTGTTCCTCTTCCAAGTGCTCGAGCAGTCGCTGCATTTCACTCACTTGAGGCTGCAGTCTGGCAATATCGACACTGCTGGTGCCACTTGCAGGGTCTTCGGAGATAGGTGGTCTGGCAGTGTCGGGCTCTCTAGCGGAATCAAGGCGGATAGGCAAGTCTCGGGTCGGCACTTCTGCAGGGCTTCTAAGTGCAGCTAGTTCTTGCTCTGCTCTGCATAGTTGGGCTACTCGCTCCATCACTGTTTGGTCTACCTTGTGCCCGCTCACTGCCAAAAGGACGAGGGCAGTGTCTTCCTCCTGCTTCAGTCTTATGAGTTTCTGCTCGAGTTCCTGCAACTTGCTTTCTTCTCGCTCCCAGGCCTGCTTCGCAGCTTCCATGCGTCTCCGGTATTCCTCAGTCTCACCTTGAAAACGGCGAGACTCCGTATGCAACTGCTGAAGTGAACTTTTCTCCTTACTGACTGCCTCTTGCAACTGTCTCAGTGTCTTTTCCCCGTGCTGCACCCCTCTTTCCAGCGCGCCTACCTCACTTCTATGTCTCTTTTCCGCCTCTTCAAAGTCTGCATAGAGTCGCTGAATTTCACTATAGGCGGCTTTCTTTTCCTGCTGGACTGCCTGCAGGTTGAGGCGGGACTGGGCTTGCTCGGCTAGGTGGGTTTCCCGCTCTTGAGTCAGTTGCGTCATTCGAGCTTGCAGCAGGTCAATATCACCGCTTAGGCTGGACTGTTCCTTGTGCAGTGAGGCTAAAAAGCCTTCCTTTTCACTGATTTGCTGGGTGATTCGTGTTAACATCTCTCTTTGGTCCTCGGCTCCTTGCTGATTCTCGTAGAATTTCGCCCTGCTTTCAGCCAGAGCAGCCTCCGCCAGCTTCACTTCCTCGAGTATGGCCGCCAGCCTCGCTCTCTCCAAATTGGCTTCTCTCCCCGCTGTAGCAGCCTCCGTCCTAGCTGCATTGGCCTCCGCTCTCCTAGCCTCCACCTCGTTTTCCAGTCGACTAAGCGCCGCTTCCTTCTCCCCGGTCTGTTTGTTGTGTCTGTCTATCTGGCTTTGCACTACTCGGGCCTGCTCCTGCAGACTCTGCAAGGTGCTTTCCAGACTGCGGACTTCGCTGGCGAGTTGCTTTTTGGCAGATTTCAGGTCTACTAAGGCCTCACACTCTTCCTCCTGTTCTCTGGCTAAAATGGTATGTTGGCGCTGCTTATCAGCCAATTGCTCCTCCAAAATCGCCAATTCCTCCTTCACTCTCTGCACCAATTCCTTCTTTTCCGTCAAAATGAACTTCACTGAGTCAACCTCCTGCTGAGCGGTTTTCTCCTCTGCTGCAAGTCTTTCAGCCACCGACCTCAGCATTTCCTCATACGTCTTTACCTCTTCATCCAGGGCAGTTCTGCGGGCTTCTGCCTTTTCCTGCTGGGAGCGAGCGAACTGCAGCCAGGACTCTTTCTCGATTTTTTCATTGCGAAGTTCCAAAACCTCCTTTTTCATACTACGGAGTTCTTCGGATGAAGTCTGATAGTGTGTGTTTTCAGTGTCTAATAGACGTTTTAGTCGCTCATATTCGTCATTGGCCTGAGATTTCAAGGCGCTGAGACGCTCAATGGTCTCTGATAGGCTGGAGCCTTGGGTCTTCAGGGCTGTGAGGGCGTCTTTGGCCCCGAGGACTTCTCTTTCGAGTCGTTCCAGCTCTTCACGACTGCTTTCCACGCTGCTTCTCAGGTCTTTGTCGTCCTCTTCCAGCCGGAAAACTTCTCTCTCCAACTCCATTCTTTCCTCCTTCAGCCTACTCACGTTTTCCGCCTCCAGGTCCAGCGCAGTGTGCAAGTCCTGCTTGACCGCTGCCACCTTCTCCCACTCCACCTGCAGCTGCGCAGTGTTGCTTTCATACATCGACACGAACTTCTCCTTATTGAGGCGGAAACGTTCAGCCTTGGAAAGGTCGTCTTGTAGGTCCAGAACACTGGTTTCGATGGAGTCGATGAGGGTGGGAAGGTCGGTGGAGGGACTTAAGTTGAACAGACCGGCCAATTTCTTGACTGCGTATAGGGCTTTGGTCTTGTCTTCGGCTTCACTTTCCATGTCTTCTTGAGCACGAAGGAGTTCCCTTTCGGCGGACTTTAAATCCAGGTGTGCGGCTTCGAGTGCTGAGGTCATTTCCTGCTTTTCTCGCTGCAACTCTTCTACTTCTCGCATGGCAGCTGCGTGGTCGGTCCTTAAGGACTGAAGCTTGGCAGTGCTTTCTGCTCCCTTTAGAGCCTTGGTCAGGCGCTCCTTTTCCGCAGTGAGGTCCGCCACTTGCTGCTGCAGCGCCTCTCTATCCGTCTCCAAGTCCTTATACAGCAGTTCCTCCTCCGTGCGTTTCCTCACCACCAAGTCTAAGTGCTCCACCTGCACCTGCAACTTCCCCTTCTCCCTCTCCAACTCCAGCACTCGCCCCTCCGCCTGCCTCAACTGTCCTTCCACTGCCTGATACCGACTCGAGTCGCTCTCTTTACTCATTTCCGCTAGTCGCAATTTCTCGTTTTCCTGCGCCAACTCCGTCACTTTGTTGTTGAGAATGGAGATGTTTGCTTGGTCGATGCGGATTTGAGTGCTGGATTGGATTTCCTTTTCCTGCAGTTTCCGGTCCACAGCCTCGGGCACCCCTTTGCACACTCGCAGCACAGCGCCCTGCAGGTCCTCGGTCTCTTCCAGCTCTGCACCTGCTACCTGTCTCCACAAGGTCTTCAGAGCGTCCAGAGCTAACTCCGTCCTGCTCTTAGGCCGTAGGGGACTGTGGGATGGAGAGGGCGGGACCGAGCTTTGCTTTTTCTCGATGAATTGCTCATTACCGCGGATCTTTTCCTTTAAAGAGCTGAGCGCTTCATCAGTATGGCGCAGGGCGGAGTCCACAGCGCCCTTCTGACCCATCAGTCCTTGTCGTCTGGCTTCCAACTCCTCCACTCTAGACTGCAGTTTGGGCAGTAAATCCGCTATTTCCTCTCTACGCCGGGGTAAGTACTGCGCTGTGTCCTGGTCGAACGTCCTTTCCAGCCGCTCCTGACTCCGCCTGTATCTGCTTTCCTCCTCGTCTTCACTCACTGCTCGGTACCTCCCTTTGTCCTCGTTCCAGCGAGGTGTAGGCTCAGCCTTCCTTTGGCTGATATCCAGCTCCAAAGAGTCCAGTTCCTGCATAGTTCGCTGTAGGTCTGCAATCACGGAGTCGTAGTCCTCCTCACATTGCTGCAGTTCCTCCCGATCTGCCTTCAACTCTCGCACTAAAGTCGCTTCTCGCTCTCCGGTGGTTTCGTCTGCTTCTCCGAGGGACTCGTTTCTGCGACGCTTTTTGGCCTGGCTCAAAGAGGCTTCTTTGCGTGTGATTTGTTCTCTGAAATGGCGTATGGAGTTTTGGAGTTCTTGGGATTTGCTGCGCAGACTCTCGGCCTTGGTCAGCAGTTCCTTCATTTTCGCCTTCTTTAGACGCAGTTGGTCCATTGAAGACGAGGTCAGCATCTCTTGGATGCTTCTCAGCTCTTCGGTGGTGTGAAAGGTCTGCGCCTTAGCGTCTTCCAAGTCAGCCTCTATACTTTGCAGTTGCCGGGAAAGCAGACTCTGCTGGTCCAGCAGGTCTTGCCTTTCTTCCTGCAAGTCACTCACCTGCTTCCGAAAACTCACCAAGTTCTCGCGAACTACATACACATCTGCCTTCGCTTTCTCAAACCGCCGCATTGCCTTTTGCCGGGTAGCAGTGGCTATAGTGGCTCCTTCCAGCTGCTGCAGGCCTGGAATGTGAAAGACTAGGAACAGTTCCAAATCTGCAAGACTACAGACCGGATTTCCCTCTAATCCCAAACTTGTGAGTGCTGGCAGACACACCAATCCTTTCAATTCCTCAGGCGATTCCAACTTATTCCGCATCATTTTGAGCGTCTTTAATGCACTCAAAGGCTCGAGCTCTGCCTTGGGAAGGAGCCGGAGCTGGTTGCCTGCGAGGTTCAGCACTTCAAGAGCATGCAAAGAGCGAAGTCCTTCAAATCTGCGGATGTTGTTTTCAGACAGGTTGAGGTCTCGCAGCTGAATGAGAGCTTCGAGGTTTTCGAGCTTGGAGATGAAGTTGTAGCTGAGGTCTAGTGTGCGCAGGTTCACGCACTCGGCGAGGCCTTCGATTCGTCTGATTTTGTCGTTGGGAAGACGTATTGAGAGTTCTGTGACCTTGGCGAGTTTGGTCTGCTGAGCGAGTCTCAAAATCAAATCAGTAGTGATGCTGACGGCCTGCGTCTCTCTCTTGCCTCTGCGCTCCTCCATATTTGAATGTTAGGTGAAGACAGAGGACTGAGCCTCGTCCCCCACAAGTGCTAGCATATCCGGCCAGTCTTCCTTCCCTTCGAGCACTGTGTGTTCCCCAGCTACTGAGAGTTCCTTTATGTATTTTGGCTCTGCTGCTTGCGAGTCTAAATGTGTCTCCACGGGGCTGGAGAGGACTCCCTCACACTGCGGCTGCCGCGAATACCTGCGAGCAGTGGAGTAAAACCTATTTTTAATCGCATTGTCACTGCGTCCAGGGAGCAGTTTTGCAATGTCCGCCCAGCGGTTCCCCAGGCGTTTTCTTGCATTGAAAAGGACAGCGTCTTCCTCAGGTAGCCAAGGCCGCTTCAACACCTGCGGGTCCAGGTGGTTGTGCCAGCGCTCCCTGCACTGTTTGCCCGAGCGGTTCTCAATCCCGAAGTCCAGGTGAAGCCGGGCTGCTACCACAGCCCATCGCTTCGTGCCGTAGACTGCAACGAGGGACTGGACAGCTTCGTCCTCTGAGCCAGTCCAGGGCCTGCGCTTGCGTGGAGAGTCCATATTATGAGCCTAACTTTACTTTGTCTAGGTAGAAGCTGTTGAATTCTGTGAATTTGTCGCAGAGGCAGTACTGCGGATTTAAGGCGAGCTTGCGGCTATACAGCTCGCACTCGCCTCCGTACTTATCTGTCCTCAGGGCGATTATTAGGCGATAGTAAAGTCGCTTGCCGTGGAAGACAATGGGCAGGGATCGATAGTTCTCATGCTTCATGACCTCGTCGTTGTAAGGCTCGGGAGTTAGGAGGAGCCAAGTGTCGAATTCAGCTCGGTCTGATTGCTGCACAGAGAACATTATTTTCACCAGAAATCGCCCTTTGGATATTTCTGTGAAGCCCGCGGATCGGAGTTCGCCTAGGGACAGTTTGAGACATAGCCAGCCAGGCTCCATGAAGGAGGGACTGTATGCGTCTATATTCATTGTATAAACTACCTCAAGTGCAAGGTCGCGTAACAACTTCCCCAGTTCCTGTTCCTCCAAAGTTCTGGTCGTATAGTTCAGTTCTCTAGGCGTGTACACATGCCTGGGCACAGCAACGGGCAAGTACTGTGAGCAGTACCAAATGGGTATATCCGCCATATCACAGTCCCTAGAATCAGGTATCAGGTCAGCGAGTAAATTGAAGAAGCGAGGGTGTTTGGGGTGTCGGAGACCAGCTTGCCAGTCTGCAAGGGCTAGTATGGTTTCGCGGATATCAGGCTTGGAGTTGAGACGCTGGGTATTGTGTGTAAGGACTGGCACCGTCTCAGGACCGTAGTTCTTCAGGAAGTCCTTGCTGGCGATTAGGAAAAAGGCAGGAAGACGATGTTCCTGTATGGACTCTTGATGTGTCAAGAACTCTCCATATCTCATCCCGTGGTCTCCATTCAGCAGTATCACCACCTCATGATCTTTCCCAAACTTGTCAGTATAGTTTCTCAGGTAATCCCTCAAGTCTTCATCAAGCGTAGCAGCGTGCTGTCCAGTCATCTCATGCGCAGCTGTGAAGTGAGCGAAAACCCACTGGTTCCGTCCTCTATACATCTCACTGAATTCCTGAGTATAGTTCATTAAGTAGTAGTGGGACATGTGCGACCCAACACACCGCTGATGGTTCACAAATTGCTTAGCCGCCCGGTAGTCTCCATAGACATACAAAGCACAGTAGAACAAATTGACAGCGTAATCGACCTTCGGCCGGCGTCCCATCGACATGGGCATATTATGATTGCACGCATCTGAGCCGAAAAGCGTGACAAACCCCTTCGATTTCAGCAGCGTCCAAATTGCGTCTGGGCCGTGGAAGTCCACATTTTGGTTCCCACTAAACCTCTTCACCCACTTTTCCCCGAACACTCTGTTCATGTTTTCAGACGTGTCTGCTCCTATGATGTTGTGCAACTTGAAATCGAACACTGCCCAATCACTGCCTTGGTCCAGGGCGTTTAGATAGTCCACTGTGAGCGGTAACTTGCGGTAGAAGTGCCGTCTAGAGAAGCTGTCGACCACTGGGACCAATATCAGCATTGGCTTCGCTCGCTTGGAGGGGGGCTGCGAGGCCAGTCTTTTGTGGACTTCTGGACTGTTTCTGGGTTTGTGGAAGTAGAGTTCGAACAACTTGGATTCAGGCGAACAAGTGGCTATGGCGAAATCATGGTCTGACGGAATGGCCATTGGCGAGCCCACGTATTCCCTTACATTCCACTTAGGCCTCAAATCAGTGGGATTGGAAATCTTCACTCCCTCTATAGGACCAGTCACAAAGGCGCCCAGGTAGTTAGACCTTTTGCAAAGCATCTCAATTGTGTTGTTTCCGTAGTTCAATGCAACCCAATTCGAGCTTTTCCGGGCCTGAGACTCACAGCGGGGGTACGTCATGTTGGGGAAGACCAGCTCTCCCTTTTCCTTGGAGTAGCCGAAAATCTCAGGAAGCACTGCCAACTGTCCAGACAGGGAGCGAAGTTGATCAGTGTCGTCAAGCTGCAGAGAGGCTGCTGTCAATATGCATAGAGACAGCAGGGCGAGCGCCATGTATATAGTGGGAAAGAGGCGGTTGAGGGATGTGGAAGTTGCTAGAAGAGGATGCACCTTTGAGCGTGCATTGGAAAAGTGCAGCCCATACCCAAGAATTGCTAAGCAAGGAGACAATCAGTATTGGGTACATACAAGTAAGATAGGCTGATAATAGCTGTATAGGCAGGCGCTGGGGTGCAGATGTACAGACAAAAAAGGCCAGGAGAACTATAAAAATGCCGCGGTCGAGCCAACGAGGAGGCTGCGAATCGTGCTTTTCAGCGCTAGTTCTGGTGGGTCTGTCCGTGTTGCTAGTATACTGGGACTATGAAGGGTTCCAACGACTCGAGAAAGGGCTGGACTGGGAAGACTGGGTTCAACAAGTGTGGGGAATCGGCATGAAGATGACCATCACTGTCATTTGGTTCAGTCTGCCGACACTTATTGCTATGGTCCTGTGCAGATTTGAACGTGCAGCGGAATGGCTGGGACGTCTGCTGCTTCTAGCCACAGGTCCGAATCTCTTGCTGTGGAATTTAGCGGGTAGTTCTGTGGGAAGTATTTCCTCGGCTGACATGTGTCCTAGAGGGGAGGTGTGCAAAGGCTGGGTGCCTGCACTGCTTTGTGTACTTGTGTGGACGTTTCTATACCTGCTTTCCTTTGTTTCTTCCTATGTCGGTTACAAGCTGTTTCGAGCCTACCGCCCCACTCTCGTCCCTGTGCGGATTTCCAACCCGACTCAATGGGAAGTCGTTAAAGACTCCTCCATGAAGCAACTCCTCATTAGCAAAAACTCGGACGAAGTATGCACAATCTGCCTCGACAGCTTCAAGAAAAAGGACTGCATCCAGCAGCTGATCCCCTGCAAACACCAGTTCCACGAGACATGTCTCAGGAACTGGCTTACCTACAGTGCTACTTGTCCTGTGTGTAGAAAGACTATCTAGCTCCTAATAGCAGAGCAATAATGCAATTCAGCTTGCAGGGTGGGTGCGCCTTTAACCACTTGTTTCAATGTATGGGTGATTTGATTTTCCACACAGTCGCATAAGCTGGGGATATGACCACCAGCTGGTTTCCATTCACCTATGCACAGAAAGCGCTTGCATCCAGCAAGGTAACTTCCAGTGGGAATATATTCCTGCTAGCAGGACGGCAAACTTCAACCAGAGTCGTATGCCCACCACATAGGTAGATATACTTATAGTAAAATCAAGGCTTGAAATGGTATCTGCTTTATTTTCGACATTTCCATAGTGACAGTATATTTAACTCTCAGGTCTGCATGGGATATACCACGCTTATATTCGGGGTAGGACTGACCTATATGGGAATACCGCCAAAGGCTTGGATTGAGTTTTCATCTGGAAGCCACTGTAGTCCGTGGCAGCCTCTCGCAATGATCAAAGACGACTAAATCTACCTTTTTTATGTATATTAAATTTACTTAATTCGAGCTTAAAAGGCTTTTTAAGGAAAATTACAAAAGAGGGATTGAAACCTAAGAGACAGCAACTCTGTCCTTGTAAAATATAGGCCATTTTGGTACCAATCTGAGTAAAAAGTGCATCCTCCGCTATATATCAGGTCCGCCCTGCACATACCTGCCGACCTCACCCACTAAACTTGAAGTGTAAATTCGAAGTGTCTATTAATGGCTTTCGCTCTGCTTCCCTTGGTAGAAGTTGAGTGGGATATTCACCTCTTCTAGCTGAGGAAATTAGCAATCGTAAGACAGATTTGGCGGCGATGGGCTTGAATGAAGAGTAATAGTGGGTATTGACTATCACCAAGATCTATGCACTCCTACATATCGCTCTTCCCACTACCAAGTATCCTCCGCTGTTCTTATCTCCTGCAGTTACCTAGTAAATGGAGGTGTGCTTCATGATCTGCAGGAACTCATCTTGGCTGATTTGTCCGTCGTTGTCTCGGTCGAACTCGTCGATCATGGCTTGGAGTTCGTCTTCGGAGAGCTGCTCGCCGAGTTCTCTGGCTACTCGCTTCAGATTGCGCACTGTGATGAAGCCCGTGCTGTCGTCGTCAAAGAGCTTAAACGCCTTGATGATTTCTTCAGTGGGGTCTCGGTCTCCGTACTTCTTCGTCATGATTTCCAGGAAGTCCGCATACTCCACCCTGCCAGAGCCTTCCCGGTCATACTCCTTTATCATCGCCACTACATCCGCTTTCTTGACTTCAAAGCCCAGAGCACGCATCGCTACCTTGAGTTCATGGTAGTCTATGGCTCCAGTGTGGTCCGTGTCGAACAGGTCAAAGGCCTCCTTTATTTCCTGCCGCTGTTCCTCTGTCAAGTCTCTGCGCTTCTGGGCTCTGGGTCTGGCTTTGGGCACGAGGCCGAAGTCTTTCTTCGAGAGTGACATTTTGAAATTGCGAGGAAAGGAAGGAAATAAGCCGCTGTTATGGCGATAGGGGAGATTTAGATAGAAGTGGGTTCTATTTGCATGCTTTCCCCGGCATTTATATGCTGCTTTGACTTACGTTAGTCCAAATCTCTCTCATATGGTCCTATATCCTCGTATAATAACTTCCCAGTTCTTCCCTCACTACCCCTCTTCTCCCTTCCCAGTCCCTGCCAAGATAAGCTTCCATAATGAAAGATCTCACTGACAGCTCCGAGCAATAATGCTCAAACGCCAAGCTTCGATCGCAGTACGAGAAACGCAAGCCAGCGACACGGACTCTCTGGTAAGTGTGCGGACTGGACCTGTATATGTGGGCTTAGGAGGCAGGAAAGCGGAGAAGTTCGTAGGGTTCGAGGACCATCAGATGTATGGATTTCCGGTAATTGAAGGGGAACATGCAGGGAAAAGGTACACTTATACAACTATTGATGCTTCCAACCTAGTCCCTGTGCTCGCCCACTTGCACACCCTCAGTCCCTTCCGCAGGAGCGCTAACTTGGACCTATATCTTCCCTCGCACGGCTGCCAGCCTCCCACCAACACCTCAATAACCGACTCTTCCTGGAGCTCTGCAGGCCCGCAGCCAAGAGACTACTCCTCCATCGACTTGACACCTATCAAGCCTTTGGATGTGACGAATAGCAGTGGGTCGACTATGGGCGAAAGGAGAGGGTGGAGAGGGAGTAGACGGGTGTGGGAAGAGGAGGGCAGTTGGGAGGAGGGCAGCAGAGTAGCGGAAATGCTGCCTGAGGACTCTCTATTTGAGTCCAAAGACATGTACCGCTCCACTGATGCTCTCATAAGGGCGGGAGTCATTAGGGAAGTGCCGGAGGACCTGTCTTCCTCGTCAGAAGACCTGAATATATCGATGGAGCCCGAGGCTTTGGTGCCGCCTTCCACCCTGGCTAAGTCCAATCACCCTCTCTTCCAGTCCATCCCAGCCAAAGAGCTAAAGGACTCCACTGTCGATATCAGTGAGGAAAGCTTGAAAGCGGCTCTCATGCTGGAACTGCCAAATGGCTATTCGCCGCTACTGAGAAAGGCAGTGGTATGTGAAGAAAAGCACCACCGTCGCACCCTGTCCGAGTCTCGTGCAGCTCCAAAGTCTCTACTCATCCTGCAGGCGTTTCCCTGCACTGGCTATCGATGCACTCTGGCTTTGGAGTTTTCCAGCGGAACTCGACTCAGCAAGGCTGTAGTAGAGGAGGAGAGGGAAGGGCTGAGACTGCCGGGACTACTCCTAACGCCTAGAATCCTGAGGTGGACACTATCAAATCCGGTGGCCTGGCTAAGCTGCGGATTTGAGCATACAGTAATAGTGACAGTGGAAGGAGAGGTGTTTACTTGGGGGTATGGCAGTTCTGGGGCTTTGGGACATGGCGACCTCCGCTCCTATCCAGAGCCTACCCGTCTGCGCGCCCTTTCCGGCAAAGGCATAGCTTACATTGACTGCGGCGGCTACCACACCGCAGCACTGAGTGAGTCTGGAAGACTGTGGACCTGGGGACGAGGGGATGTGAATCAGCTGGGACTCAGTGCCAGTAGACTGGTGGCGGATGAGTTCGGGTGCTATGTGGGGTGGCCGGTGGAAGTGGAGGACTTGAGGAGGAGGAATAGGACTGTCAAGGGAGTGGCTTGTGGGGAAGCGCATACATTGGTACTGTGTTCAGAAGGGGAAGTGTGGGCGTGTGGCTGGGCCGAGGATGGTCAGCTTGGTCTCCCTGCCTCTTTGCTTACTTCCGAAAGCACCATGTCCGCCCAGCTCTCCCAAGTCCCAGGCCTATCCAGAGTTATAAAGGTATCGGCAGGGGCTCTGTTTTCCGCGGCGGTTACAAGTACAGGGGAGGTGTACACCTGGGGAAATGGAGAGCAGGGCCAGTTGGGACTGGGCGCTCGGATGAGGAGAACGGAAAGGCCGATAGCTTTGGAGGGAATAGAGCAAGCAGTGGACATAGTGTGCGGAGAGAACTACGCACTCTGCCTAACTACCTCAGGCAAGGCCTACGGCTGGGGCTCTGGCCTCGCAGGCTGCTTCGACAGTGGGCAATTCGCACCCGGCGCAGCCTTAGTGTGCTACATCCCCCGAGAACTCCTCTCAGTCAATATTCCTCACTTACTGCGCATTCGCAGTGCTTCCCACGCCTCTCCCCAAGCGCAGACTGACTTCCTGGCGAGTCTGCAAGAGGAACTGCTGCAGCTGGAGCTGGAAGACTAAGCAGATTAACCTTCCCTTTGGGAAAGGACTACTAGGGTCTCCACACGGACAGGTAGGAGTCGCTGCCCCCTGCTGCAAGCCAGTTGGTACCTGGGACGACAGTAATCGTTCTCACACTGCCTTTATGTGCCTCCAGCTCTTCCTCTACGCCTACTAGTCGAATCCTTCTCCCAGCAGTTACAAGCCTCACTCCCAGTCTACACATAGCAGCCACATCCCTCTCCTCCCACTTCTGCAGCTCCGCACACGTCCTCAAGTCCCACTTCCTTATCTGGTCCCCTCCACTCGTCACAAAGGAGTGCTCATCCCACAGTATCAGTGCCGTCACAGCCGTGGAATGACAAGCGAAGGAAGTGATGCTGCGCTGGTTCCGCAGGTCCCAGAGACGCACAGAGCCCGATACAGAGGAGCTGAGGAAAGTGCTTGGGGAGTGCTGGGTCAGGCCAGTGATAGCGTGGGGGTCTTCTGTGTATGAGGACAAGAGACGGAGACGGTCGATGTCCCATACGAATATTGACCCGCCTTTACAGCCGGATATGAGCACCTTGGGGGAAGGACACAGGAGCTGCTGGACGTGGGAGGAGTGCCCTTTGCATGTCCCTGCAAGGCTCGGCAGTCCATTGTCCAGTTTCCAGAGCTGAGTGACAACTACCTTGATCAGGGTGTCAGCGCTGCCTGAGCAGAAGGTAGAGCTGTCAATCCAGCACAAGCACTGCACTGCTCTCTTATGTGCAGTAGTCGAAGATGCTAAAGGATGTCCCTTACCCCCTGCAAACATATCCGTCTTCCACACATTCACCTTATAGTCCGACCCTGCAGACACCACCCAGTCCTCTTCCGCAACCACCGCATTAACGCAGTTCTTATGTCCAGAAACATAGGACAAAAGATGAGAATTCCTCCTTGAAATCGGAGAAGTATTCGGACGAATCCGCTGCAAACGAATATTCTTCGCCCCACTAATAGCATCTCTGAGTAGTGCGAAGCTGGGGGACCTGCTGCTGCCCTGGGACTGCGGGAGAGTGCTGGAGCTGCCCTTCGAGTCTGCAATTGAGCGGTTGTGTATGAGGGAGTCGTGGGGCTTGCGAGGCTTGACGTCCTCATCCTGCTCGTCCTCTTCTACGAGTCCGAGGGAAAGCGCCTTGTGATACTCCGAAATTTTGGTGAAAATTGAGTGACTTTCAGTCCTGGTGAGTGTGTCTTTGTGGCCGAAGCCGTGCAGGTAGCTGAGGTTGGAGCAGGAGCGAGAGTGGAGGTCAATGGTGCTGGGCCGCAGAGAAGAACACTCACTCGCCCAGGACTCTTTCTTGCTTCTGCTGGGTAGGTGAGTGGAACTAGGGTGCGCAAAGGCGTAGACCTTAGCCAGCGAGACCGAGTCATACTGCTGGTCCTGCAAATTGGGTAACAGTCCGGAGCGGCTAGCCGTGAGCTGGGCTCGGGCAGGCAGGGCCTTGCCGTAGCCAGTGCTGCCGTGGCAGTTCTCACACACAGAGCGGTCGTAGAGGAAGGGGGAAGGCAGGGCGCAGTCGCACAGGCGGTCTGCGTGCAACTGCAAGGACATGCTTTTATAGTCCTAGAGAGGGCTTGCAGACACTGAGTAGAGGCAGTAAAAAGGCGCTGGGTGCAGCATGCCCTATTGTTATATCCGAACATTGTTGGGAAATCTCGCTGAATTCAGCCTTGAAATCGAAGAAATCTGGGCTGTTAGGAAAGGAATGGGACGAAAATAGGCACTAATATTGGCTGTCTGCGATTTCACTCAAATCACTCTAATACTAGCCTCTCCTCGAAGGCAGCACATAGGACTATATAGATGTGTTTCGCAGGTATTCAGACCCTAATAGTATGTCCGACTCGCTAGTAAAGCGGCCCAAGGTAGGCGAGGGGGGACTCTTCGGCGACCAAGACTACAGCGGCCTGCAACTCAAGCCAGACCACAGCAAAAAGCCTCTGTGGATCTGCCCAAATGGCCACATTTTCCTGGAAACCACTTCTGCCATCTACTCCCAAATCACAGACTTCCTTATCGCGATTTCTGAGCCTGTGAGCAGGCCGCAGTATATACACGAGTACCTGATAACCAAGTATTCTCTGTACTCCGCCGCTTCTGTGAAGCTGGAAGTGGACTACATCATATCCACGCTGCAGAAGCACTGCAAGACAGTGGAAGTGCCAGAGTCAGTGATCGAGTTCATACGCAGGTACACGACGCAGTATGGGAAAGCCAAGTTGTTGCTGCAGGACAACAAGTACTATATTGAGTCGCAGTACTCCAAGGTGTTGGATGCGCTCGAGGAAATTGACTCGGTGAGAATCGCGAAAGTGGCGAAAGGACTGGATGTGGCGATGAAGCTGGAGCCAGGAGGTGGAGATGTAGACGAGGAGCTGAGAAGAATGATGGACGCAGACCTCCCCTCCGACCTCAGCGACCTACACCGCTTTGAAATCAAAGCCGAACCCGACTTCATCATGAAAATCAAAGAAGACTGCCACATCCGCAACTACCCTTTAATCGAGGAATACGACTTCCTCAATGACAGCTACAACCCGCGACTAGCCATTGACTTGAAACCCACTACACACATTCGTTCATATCAGGAGAAATCTCTCAGTAAAATGTTCAGCAATGGCAGAGCACGGTCTGGGGTGATTGTGCTGCCCTGTGGCGCTGGAAAAACACTAGTGGGAATAACAGGGATTTGCACGATAAAGCGCAGAGCAATGGTGCTGTGCACTAGTGGAGTGGCGGTGGACCAGTGGAAAGACCAACTACAGCTCTGGACTACTATTGACCCCGCACAAGTTGTGCGCTTTACATCTGACACCAAGGATGTTCTATTTGAGAAAGATACTGCAGGAGTGTTGATTTCCACTTACTCTATGATGGGATTCACTGGGAAAAGAGCTGCGGAGAGCCAGGAAATGTTCGACAAGCTGAAAAACCGGGAATGGGGACTGCTGATAATGGACGAAGTGCAAGTAGTGCCTGCAGATATGTTCCGAAAGGTGATATTTCAGGTGAATAGTCACTGCAAGTTAGGCCTCACTGCCACTTTAGTGCGGGAAGATGAACGCATAGAGGACCTCAACTTCCTCATTGGACCCAAACTGTACGAAGCCAACTGGCTGGATCTGCAGCAGCAAGGCTTCATAGCCAAGGTACAGTGCAAGGAAGTGTGGTGTCCTATGACTGCTGAGTTCTTCCAAGAGTACCTTCTCGCTCGGCCTGCCCGCAAGATCCAGCTCTACGTCGCCAACCCCAACAAACTCATGGTGTGTCAGTACTTGGTCAGAATGCACGAAAACAACGGAGACAAAATAATCATATTTTCTGACAATTTGAGCGTTTTAGAGCTGTATGGACAGTATATGAGCCTTCCTGTGATCACAGGCCGCATGAGTAACCCCGAGCGCAAGCGCATTTTCCAGCAATTCGCCCAATTACCGACCTGTCGGACTGTATTAGTCTCCAAAGTGGGCGACAACTCCATCGATTTGCCAGGCGCCAATGTAATTATTCAGATATCCTCCCACTTTGGCTCCAGACGGCAAGAAGCTCAGCGCCTGGGTCGTATCCTCCGCCCCAAGCCAAACATGATCCAAGGGGAGTTCAATGCATTTTTCTACTCCTTAGTGTCGCAGGACACTCAAGAAATGTGGTACGCTAATAAGCGACAGCAGTTCCTTATTGACAATGGGTATGCGTATGAGGTTATGAAGGCTACTGAGGAAATGTTTGATGGGGAACTGAGGTTCAAAACGAAGGAAGAGCAAAAGGCACTACTGGAGCGGATCCTACAGGCCAGAGAGGAAGGCAACGAAATCCCCGAAGACCCCGACGACATCACCAAGGCCGAAATGGTAAGTTTAGCCGCGATTTCCAGAAGCAGAGGCGAAATCCAGCGCAGCAAGCTGTTCAAGGAAAGATACAACAGCAAGTAAAAGGTAGCTATCTTCTACTAGTTCCTAGACTTCACCTGGTCCTTGTAGAACAAATAAATGGCTTCTGTGAGGACTGCGACCAGAATTCCGCTCCAAGTCATCTGTATCCACATCGGCATTTCCTGCACAAACATCCCATTTGCGAACTTCAGTGTGATCAGCCACTCGATCGCCAGGATGAAGTGGGAAAGCCAGCAGAAGGTCCCCAGCTTGCCTTTGAAGCCGGAACGGATGAAATCGTAGTACTCGCCGGTGGAAACCACTGCTAAACAGGCCCAGAAGTTAACACGGATGAAAAGAGTCCAGTGGGAGGCGGGCACCCAGAGGATGAACTTCATGTAGAAGTTGCTCAGGTCCACGAGGTTCACAAAGACGACGTACCAAAGAGTCGATATGAAGTTTTTGGACGACGAAAACACTTCCCACTTATAGACTTTCCAGGAAAAGGGAGTGAGTTGAGTGGCGGACCTGGACAGGGCTGAAAAGCGGCCATTGGCCTGTCTAGTGTCCTTCCCCATGCCCCAGTGGTACTGTTTCATCTCACAAAAACTGCAGGTCAAATAACCCAGATAAATGCCCCCTCCGTTCGCTATCAATATATCCAAAATCACATGGTCCCACCAGCACTCATGGAAATTCGGCAACTGATGTCTCAACGTAATTTCCAGAAACTCGAAAAAGATACTAAGGAACCAGCACAGCTTCACATCTCTGACAATTATCATTTTGAACCACCAGCCCATCAGATGACAAATCATGTACACGTCAAAGATGCAACTCTTGATGTTGTAGAAGGAGGACTCGGGGTGGTCTGGAGTGTACAGGTCGCACTCTGTGGCGTAGTGTCGCTCGGGAAGTGGCTTTCCCAGGTTTTCGTCGAACCATTTAAACACCTTGCGGGCGTCTTGAAGCGACTGAAATGCCAGAAAGACTAAAAAGGCCAAGTAGCATAAAGCTGCTCCTTGCAGAAGCCGCCAAAAGACGGGGTGCGGACGGGACATGAGGCCACTGTCAGGCAGGTGCACAGCACAGCAGAACATGAGGACCAGCACTGAGGCCAAAATTCCGCCCTTGGTAGTGTCAGGGTCGATGGGTTGGCTGAGGACCGTGTAGGCTAGTAGGAGGATGGCGAAGAGGCCCCACAGGACGGTGTGTCTGCGGTAGAAGATCTGCGGGAATTCGAGTTCGGGGTTGGGGAGTTTGCCGAGGTCTTGAGGGTTGGCGCTGTCTTGAAGGGACGCCTGCACGCCAATTTCTTTCATTATTATGGCCAATCTTTCTGCCTAGTCAAAGTCTCTAAACAGGGTATATCCCCTCCTCTACCGTCGTGACCCCGCCTTCCTGCCTCCTCCCCAGCTCTTCCCCTTTCTTCTCCACATACGTCACAGCCACCACCTTCACCGAGTTCCCCCCCGCGTCCTCTATATGCAGTATATGGTCAATGGGACTGCGACAGCAGTGACACACATCTGCCCGCTTCCAAATGGCAGTGGAGCAGACAGTGCATATACCGCCGTGGCCGCAGTTCATGAAGACAGCGTCGGACTGGTTGTCGAAGCAGATGACGCACTTCTTGCGGTAGGTTTCTGCCCAGTTGCCCACTGGGAGCTGCTCCTCGCCTTCCTTTGCCTCTCTTTTCAGTGCCACTGACTCGGATCTTCGCTTTGAGCCTCTTATTTGGACGGCTTCTCGGTCTTCTAGTCCTTCGGACTCGACCACTGGAGCGAAATTAAGTCTAGTGGCGGCTTTGCCTTTGCGTCGCCTGGACAGGGCAGGCTTGAAGTAGGTGCTAGAGACTCTGATCTGCATAGGGAGTACTAGGAGTTTGGGCGTGGCTTGGCCCACTGTGATAAGCTGGCGAGAGACTTTCCGGGCATGGGAGAAAGGAAAAGGTTGCAGTGGAGGGGTAAGTCGCGCCTCTTCCACCGCCTCCAAGGCATAAAAGAACGTATCCCACCAAGCACTGTCTAGCCCCTACCTGAGCGTATTCAACAGCAGCGTAGTACTCAGCCACACCGACACACAAAAGATAGCAGTCACACCTGCCGCTACTGTCAAGGCAGGGACCAAGTCAGCCCCTTCCATGCTCTTGCTCACCAGCACGAGAAGGGCAATTATCCCTGCGCAGGTCCCGGAAGTGACGTACATAAACCAGCACACGCAGAACACTTCCTTGGTGCGCACTTCGCCGGATACCCAGGCGCAGAAGGAACCGAAGACTAGGAGAAGGACGCCGACGGAGATGAGAAACAGCATGGAAAGAGTCACCCAGCCAGGCCAAAACACAGAAGCCCACGGCCAGTGCACCGCTCCACTCACCTTGAGACTAGTGGTCAGTAGCAGTGCCAAGCGCGTGCATCTCCAAATCAGCCGGAACTATCTAGCTCTCACCATTCCGGAAAAAGCGTAGCAGTCGTTTAGGGACGTTTCTCGGTATAGAAAGCGGATTACCAGGTGGAGAGCCAGTGGGAGGACAGAGGAGATTAGGGGGAGGGAAGAAGTGGTGAGGGAGATAACGGCCAGAACCTTGCAAAGAAGGGTACAGGAATGCTCTAGCAGTTCCAAGTGATACAGCACTTTCATCTGCTGTTTGAACTGATCCGGAGCCTCATCAGCCCTCCACCTGATTCCACACTGCAGGATCAGTCTCCCGTCCAGCGCAATCAAAGGCGCAAGCACCAGCGCCCCCGCCAATTGGCCCTGCACATAGCAAGCGTATAGGAGCAAAGCTAGCGCAATGGCTAGGTAGCAGTCCGCCCACTGGACTAATAGTCGCTGCATTATCTTCAATCGGAAGCTGCGAGACTCTTCGTCGTCTTCACTGTATTCCGTGGCCAGACGCTCGCTCACAGGGAAGACCTGTTCCGGATTTATGGGAATCATTATCGATACCTACCTGCACGGACTGTGAGATGGCTTATACTGGGTGAATATGTAACTGAGAGGGAAAATTGAGAAATCACTGAAGCGAGTGTTGACTGGTGTAAGCAATTATTGCTTTTTCACCCTATTGCTTGCTAAGTCGATTTCCAAATAGGGAAATAATTAACTCCTATCCTTTTTCAGTCGAAATAATATAGATTCTCTGCATAGGAAAGCAGATCCAGTCACACTGCGAATCAGCTGAAAGGACATTCTCCCCTATGAGTGCAAACATGCATCTATGCACTTGTCACAGTGTATGGCTCTATGCAGACGCCCTCCTCTAGTCCTCTCCATGTGCACCAGTCGATGTCGCTTCAACTTTGGCTGGTCTGAGAAGGACTCCCACAACTCCCAGTTTCGCAGAGGAATTTGCAGCATTGAGTGACCCTTTCTTCCGCTTTCTGGGAGTTTGTTCTACTCGGAGGCAGGGAGAATACGCAGATATTCACAGCCAGTTACTTGGTGACGTGAAAAGAGACTATATGAGTACAGAGCGATTGCAGCTAGTCGTAGCAATTCCCCCACTTCAGACATAAACGCTTGCAGATACACCTCCAGAACAGCCAGTCTTTCCCTACTGCACTTGTAATATGGGCAATCAAGTGACCAAACTAGGCTTTCTCGGCGACACGCAGATCTGCTGCACCGGACAAATGCCCAAACAGGCAGAACTGCAGTGCGGCCGCGAGGAAGAAGCCACTTCCACCAAGTCCCAGCCAGTCTTCCAAGACCCTCCCCTCGACCCTCTAGGCGACAACTACGCTTTCAGCAAGCCCGCTAGTCCCAGAGCCTTGGACTTCGACCTGAAGAGTGAGGAACGTCTGCAGAGGATTGCAGAGGCCGTGCACTATGCGAAGTTGCTCATGTTGAGGGTCATTAGTTCCAAAGTGCTGCAGGCTGGGATGGAAATGACCATCAATGCGCTGGGGATAGAGGGGTCGGACAGGGATGGAAGGGACGGAGTGGTCTACTTCGGCAATAAACGGAAAGGCAGGAAAGGCGACTTGACTGAAATTGTGAATGATGTGAAGATCCCTGCGAGTGATAAGGAGCTGGGGGAGAAGCACAGAGGCCGGCACTTCCAAATTGTCTATGATCCTTTCTCGGATAAGTACTACATCAAGGACCTGTCGGTGGGCTTTGGAGCCTTCACTCGTCTGAACTCCCCCCTCATCCTCAAAGACAACCATCTCATCCACATCGGCGAGTCCTTCATCGTAGTGAACCTGAACTACACCGGGCCTCCCCGCAGTCTACCCAGACTCCGACTCAAACTCTTCGGAGGCCCCTGCACAGGCGAAGTCTTTTTCTTCAATGCCAACGAATTCGTCAGTAACCAAATAAGGATCGGGCGGATGTTTAACTGCGAAATTCAGATAGAGGACTCCCTGATATCGAAGTACCAGTGCATGATTGTGTATGACCCCAGTGATGGCTGGATGCTGCTGGATGGAGACTTGAGTACGAACCGCAAGAGCACTAATGGCACTTGGTAGGGTGTATGTAGGCTCTATTTGAGTGAAAACACGGAGCTGTACGAAGGAATGGTGTTTAAGGCGAATCAGACAGTGTTCACAGTGTCACTAGTCTAATGTGTACAGTCAGGTATAGAGTAGAAATGGCGATGGGGACGCTGGAGACGCTGCTAGTGTGCCCAGGCTGCACTCGGGCCTTCACGACTTCCACTAGAGTGCCAATGCAGCTCTACTGCGGACACACTGTGTGCGCATTGTGTCTGCCTTCCCTGCCTCGGGATCAGGACAGCCACGTCATGTGTTCCCAAGACAGAGTGGTGGACCTAAGAGACGTGGAAGACATCAGTGAAAGTCACCACTTGATGGACACTATCGAGAAGGTGGAGCTGTGCTGTGTCAATAACTTCAACGACGCAGCGGAGTGGTACTGTCCGAACACCCTGGAAGCTGTATGCGACGGGTGCAGGACGCCCGACAAGCAGTGGCTGACAGTGAAAGGAGTGGACTTAGGCCAAGTCTACGCCTCTCAAATCCGCACCCTCCTTTCCAACGCTCAAGTCCGCGCCCAGGCCCTAATCTCCAACCCCAATTTGGACAAACGCCTGGCCCAGCTTCCAAGTCTCACCCCCAGAGCCCGGGAATCGCTCTATTTCAGCCTGGTGGGCAGACCTATTCCCACGCGGCCGAAGGCCAGAGATCTGGTGTCCAAGGTGGATGAAAATGGCTGGGTAATTTTCAAGCGCTTCCACAACATCATTCCAGAGAAGTACTGTTCCTCCTTCGACCAAATCCGTCGCTGGACTCTGACCCAAAACGCCTCCCAAGTGGAAGCTCTGACCCTGCGCCCCAGCGCCACTATCCGTCTCCGCGCTCTCCTGCTCTGCAAGGAGTGCGGCACCTTCCGTGACGGCTACATTCAGTCCATTTCCCTCACCGAAGGCGCGGAAACCAGCAACCCGACCACAGTCGCAATCTCCAGCAGAGTGAATTACTCCCAAAGAAACAGACAGACTGAAAAAGTGGTGTTGAGTCCGGCAATTGAACTGAGAGGAGGCCGGGACTACACTCTCAAGGTCAAGTATGCAGGGCAGTTCCTGTACTTTGGGGACCCAGGCAGACGGCTGGACGTTCTAAACGGCCCGGATGGAGTTTCTTTCAAGGTCAGTGACCCGAAGTTCACGGGTGGAGACTTTCAGAACGGACAGGGGGCGATGGCGGGGCCGATTATAGGCTGGTTTTACGAACCAACAGGTCCAATTAGCTAGATAAAAGAACCACGAAGAGTGATAAAATTACCCATAATGGGCTGTGCGGACTCTAAGGTTGAGGCCACTGGAGCGGAACTAGTGCTGCAGCAGGCAGAAGCCAGACTTCAACTCAGGGGAATCGACGTGAAGGCGGCATTCAGTCTACTCCGTAGGTACAGCAACGAGACCGAAATCAGAGAAACGCAATTGACTCGAATTACAGAGAGACTAGGCCTCCAGTCCCTGCGCCCACGCTGCTCTTTCTTCCTGTCTGCGGGGACTTACTCCCTGCACAAACTGGCAATGCTGTTTCTCATGCTCTCTTCCAGTTCCCTAGCCTCCAAACTGCAAGTTTTCCTGCTCCTCTGGGACCCTCGCTGCAACGGCTTTATTTCCCAGGACAACATCTCCAAAGCAGCGGAACTCATCCTGGCAATAAGCGTGGACTTCCACTTTTTCCTGGTCAAAAACTCCTCTTCGCCTTTTAAAGAGTATAAGGAACAGCTGCAAGCCCTAAGACAACTGCCAGCGGCCAGACTGGACATAGAGGAGGTGCTGGGAAGGCAGAAAGAGGTGACTAATTTGACTGAGGAGATACTGGGAGAGGTGCTAGACCCTGGAAATGTGAGGAAAAGGGTCAAAAGCCTGCAAGTCCCAAAAATCGACAAGAAAAAATCAATTATATTGGAATCCGGGCCTGGAAATGCAGAAAAAAGGCCTAAGAAAGGACTGTCTACCAATGAAATCGCTCAAAGGCGGCTAATCCGGGAAGAGTTGCAGCCTAAGCTGGACAAAGGCTATTATTCGTGAGCATTACACAGAATGAAATTACGAGGAGGGGACAATTTGCTCTTTTGCGCCTGTGGGAAGTCCAAAAAAGACCCGATTTGCGATAATAGCCATGTGGGGACTGGGAAAAAACCAATATCCTTTGTGCCTCCGAAGGATGACACTTTCTCTTTATGCAGGTGCAAGTTTAGCCAAAAGATGCCTCTTTGTGACCTTTCGCACCGCAAGAAAGTAGAAGAACTATTAAATTGGTAGAGTTCAGGCTCCAATCTGCACACATTTCTCTATTCATTGAGAATTCATCGCTCGCAAGTCGGCAGTTTCCAGATTTCCCAGTCACACTAAAGTCCATTTCCAGAGGACACTTTTACTCGGCTAGATCCTAGGGCCTATATTTGAATATGGACCCTCTGAGTTCCAGCAGTGGAGACGCCTTCGACTCTATGGGCTTCAACGAGTTCATGAACGCACAAGGGTCGTCTGATGAAGAGAAGACGGCAGCTCGACTACCAGGCAGGAGGAATGCAGGAGTCTTCGGCAATGCCAAGCACGGGGACATGTACAGTGGCGGGGCAGTGAGTCGAAGCCCTTACTCCGCCTATGGCAGCGGAGCTGCAGACCCATATGCCTTCGCAGGAGCGGGCGCTGGAATAGGTGGAGACCCGTACAGCTTCAACTTCGACTTCTCTGCAGTCAAGGCGCCGCCTAAGAAGCTGCCAGAACCTGCCAAAAACGAGCCAGCCAAGTCCTCTCTCCGTGGCAGCAAGGACGCCTCTTCCAAGAAGGAAGTCAGCTTCGAAAACCCAGACTCCCTGACCAGCATTCTGACCTCAGCCAAGCCACTACCCACGAAGCCCTCCATACCCTCCGCCCAGCCTACAGCCCAGTCCAAGTTCGCAGCCCTGGCGAAGGCCTACAAGGAGGATATTCACGTGTTGGAGGAGGAAGAGGAGGAAAGCAGTGAGAAGGACGAGGGGTTCATCGGCTCTGAGGAAAGCTTCGAGGATGTAGGGCCGAGTTTGAAAGTGGTCAATTGGAGCGATATGAGGAAGGACAAGCTGAAGCCGGATGAAAGGAAGGAAATCGACGATTTGAAGGAATCCATTGAGAAGCCAGCGGAGCAGCCGATTTCTCTGGTGCGAAAGTTCGCAGAGGAGAGGAAAGTCCCTGCAGCTCTGAGTTCCTCAGGAGAAGCAGAGGAAGACTTGGATGTGTCTGAGTCCAACTCCTCTCCTGGGCCCATTATCAAGTCTGAGCCCTTCCGAATCCCGGGGCCGAAGCCGCTTTCAGACCTTTTGGCTAATAAGGCGGAACTGCCTTCCAAGCCTGCCGCCCCACTGCCAGACCCATCCACTAGGGTAGACATCACTCCTGTCTATGCCAAGCTCGACCCTCCTTCAGAGCCAGCCAAGCCTTGGGTCAGTCGTCCTACTATCGAGTCCTTGCCCACCACCCTTCCTCAAGCCTTCTCCAAGCCTAGCACTGACCAATCTCCAGTCCTTTCCCAGGCTGCAAGGGCCAATTTGGAGCTGGAGCGACCTGCTCTGCTCTCTTTCAGTCCTGTGGCATCCTCTATTGTCCCTGCCGCGCCCAAAGCTATCCTCAGTCTTTCTCGGGAATCCAGCTCCTTCGTGTTAGGCAAACTGCCGCAGCCCCGGGCTCTCGACAGTTCCTATCAACTCGCAGAGTTCCAAGCCCGGCTCAGCCAGCTACAGGAAGAACTGGAAACGAAGCAGGTCCGAATCTACGAGTTGGAAAAGGAAAGGATGCAGAGTGCCTTTGCAAGGCTCGAAGGAGACGCACTGGAAAAGACCAAATTGGCATTGAGGGAAGCCAATCACAAGTTGGAACTGTATCATATTGAAATCGAGGAGTTGGTCAGACAGGTGGATTTGAGTGAAGCTAGAGGCAAGGATTTGGAGGTCGAAAATGCAGGTCTTCACAAGACCTTGGAAGCCAAAAACAAGCAACTGGAAGAGCGCCCTAACACCATCGAAGTCCGCACCGAAGAGCGCCTCCTCCGCGAGTCTAACCGTCTCCTTTCCCTCGAAAAAGAGCAGTTCTCCCAGCAGCTCCAAACCCTCAGCACCGACCTCGCTTACTACAAAGACCTGAGTTCCCGCCTGGAGAAGGAGACAGCGGAGTTGAGAGGCAGACTTACTCGCTTTCATGACCAAACTTCGGAAGTGGATGATTTGAAGCGGCAGATTTACTTGCTCACAGTGCAGATGGAGGAGAGGGGGAAAGGTCCAGGGGAAAGCGGGACTGAGGGAGAGGTGGGGAAGTGGGATTTCACCATGGAGGACTTGGAAAAGGCGGAAAACCGGGTGAAAATCGCTAGAGAGTATCGACTTTTGGAAGGACTTGTGAGGGGGTATCAGCGTGAAAATGAGAAATTGGTGGACGAAATGAAGTCCTTAAAGGAGCACTTGGCAGCAGAGCACAGGCGGATGTATGTGGAAAACAAAAAGCTGGAGTCACTGCGCACTGCACTTATCAAGGAGCAGGGCGGCATGCTGATCAAGGAAGGGATTTCCGACCTGAGTGCACTCAGTGAGTTGGCAGGAGGAACAGTCGTTAGCAGGGGGGAAATTGAGCAGATGAGGGAAAGACTGGGCAGGGCAGAGAGAGACCTGAGGGAGAGGGAAAGGCTGGGCAGGGAGAGAGAGGCGGAGGTGGCAGGGGAGCTGGAGAGACTGAGGAAGTGGAAGATGGATACGGAGAGCTATATGGCAGGGGCTGCTCCCAGGGAAGTGTATAGTGACGTTTCCGACACCATCAAAGAATACGAATCCCAAATCGCCTCCATCCGCCAGTCCCACAAGGAAGCACTCGCAGTCCTTGAAAGCAAACTCAAGTGGTACCAGGAAAACCAAGAGTTCCTAGGCCAAAAGGACCAAGAACTGCAGCAAAGAACAGCAGAGGCCGCTGACCTCAGGGAAAAACTCGCTTCCTCTAGGCCAAATACGAAGGAAACTGCCAGAATCAAGGATTTGGAGAGGAGCAATAAGCTGCTGGAGGCGCAGTTGAAGGAGAAGGACCCCAATTCGGTGGCGGCGCTCATACGGGCTGCGAAGCCGTCCTTAGAGGAAAATACTGTCGTGCAGACGCTGCAAGAACGCATTCAGACCCTAAGTAGGGAAGTGGCGGACAAGGAAACCGAGTACGAAGGCAAAATCCGCGCTTTACGGCAAGAATTCGACAGCTACCGATCCAAAAGTGAGGGCAAGGGGAAAAAAGGCAGTGCGCCAGTGCGAGACAGTGTGGCGGAACTGAGAATAAAGGAGCTGGAGAAGCAGGTGGAGGACACAAAGGCCTACTACTTGAAGAGAATTAAGGAGGGGAAGGCTGGCAGTGGCCGTGCTGACTATGGGAATGAGGCGAGTCCGCTTTTGGCTCAGAAAGACCGTCTAATCGAAGCTCTCCAGAGCCAGCTTTCCGCCCAGCACAGCGTGCAGCCCTCTCCCGGCCTCCTATACTCCTTCCTGTCCTCAGCCACAGGCCTGCTGTGGTGCCAAGTGATCCAGGGCCTCGCAGGATTAGGCGCTGCGGCCACCAGACAGGACGTGAGGGCTGTAGCCGAGGAGCTGGACAGACTCCTGGGAGTGCTGGATAACGGCACGAACGGCAAAGTCATGCAGCAGTTCCAGGCTGTAGGGCAAATTGCAGACCGCTGTATGGACATTTCCACCATTATCGCCAGTCCGCAGGTCGACTGGACGCATTTGCAGACCATTTACTCGAGCTTGACACAGAGGATTGATGAGGAGTTGTGGAAGCAAATAGCGCCGCTGCGAGGCTTGCCTGTGGCTTCTGAGGCAGAGGAAACGCTGTTTCAGGACGAGGACTATGGGGCTGAGGACACTCAGGAGAGATGGGCGATTTCGGCGTATGAACAAATACAGGGAATTGCTGCGAGACTCACAAACGTGCCTTCTCCCCCCACCCTGCCTACCTCCCTGTCCTACCTCCAGTCCAAAGTCCCCTCTCTGTCTGAACTGCACCTCAGAGCCTTCCTACGCCTCGTCCTCGCCCCTGACTTGACCCTCAACTTGCCTGAGGTGGCCTCCTTCCTGCGCTCCAAAGGCAGTTCATGGTGGAAACAGACACTCAAGGACAGTGCCTTCCGCCTCAAAACCCAGTCCTCCTTCCCTATCAAGCCTGACTTCCAGCGGTGGCTGTCGGAAGGAGCAGTACTGAAATTGAGGGAGTATGGGGATAATAAGGGAGTGGATGAGACGATAGAGGAGGTGTTCGAGGGCTTGGGGACTATATCGTTGGGAGGACTGCGGAGGAAAGTGATGGGAATGGCAGTGACTCGAGAGGAACTCAGGGCTCTATTTGCGGTTATGGACGGGGATAGGGACGGACTGGTCAGTAGGTCTGATTTGATCCAGGTGATGAGGCCGAAGCCGAAAGTGGCCTGGGGGGAAAACGCAGAAACCAGGGCCCCGCCCTCATACCGGCCCAAACCCGACCTTTCCCCACAGCTCCAAGCCGCTGAAAGCCGCATCAAAGAGCTGGAAGCCGCCCTCCAACAGAAGGACCGCCAGCCCTCCAACACCTCCCCCGAAGCCTCCGCCTCCAAAGTGGCCAGTCTCGAGGAGGACTTCTCCCGGCTGCAGACCAAGTTTGAAAGAATGAGGGAGGAAAATGAAAGGCTGAAGCTGGAAAAGGGCAGGCTGGAGACTCATATAGAGAGGACTCCGGCTGCACCTGGCACTGCTGACTTCGTAAGCTTGCAGAGGAAAATTGAGATGTTGGAGGATGGTCACTACCGCAGAGAACAGACGATTCGGACCCAATTAGACTCGTTGAGTCACAGCAAGGATCAAGAAATGCAGCAACTGCGCCGCAAACACGAGGCGGAAACTACCGCTCTGCAGCGACTTCTGACCTCCAAGTCACAGGAAATTGAGGGGTTCAAGGGAGAGTTGGAGGCAATTTTGAGTGAAATGGCGAAACTGCAGCAAAGGCGGTAATTAGCTCTTCTAAGTGAGTTGAAATTAACTAAATTGTGGGCAATCGGGAAGGTCTGGATTTCAGATAGATAGCAATGCAGAACTTGCAAAAATGGGCAGCACCTGCGGGTGTTTTGACAAAGAGGCTGAGTCGGAGCAAAATACGATCATGAAGCCGAATGCTTCGAGTGATCGTGGGGAATTGAACGAGCCTATAAAAGTGCAAGAAGCAATAGCGCTGCAAAGTGTGATTAGAGGCTATCTTCAGCGCCAAAGGCTCAAAATCCGAATTGCCCAACTAATAAACCTGGAAGAATCCAGCGATGCTGAGGAAATCCAGCCAAAAGGCCAAATTTCAGTAGATCAGCAGCCACTTTTAAGCTCCATTGCCACTGAGAAGCATCGAAAGATGCCTTCTTTCGCCTACAGTATCCCCATTCTTCCCTGTGAAGCCCAAGGACCGATTTTAATGACTGATGGAAGTGTGTATGTTGGAGAGTGGAGGAATGGGAAAAGGTATGGCCGGGGAGTTTGCTACCTGCGAGATGGAGGCCTTATGGAAGGATACTGGAGCAATGGGCTGCATGCTAAGGGCAGGACTATATCCGCGAATGGAGATATGTATGAAGGCGGCTATTTGCACGGGAAGAGAGAGGGCAAAGGCCGCTTTGAAGCTGCTTCTGGAAGTGAGTCTTATGAGGGGGAGTGGCAAGCAGACCGGAAGTACGGGCAAGGAGTTGCAAAAGGGCAGGACGGGTCTACCTACGAAGGACAGTTTGAGTCTGATTTGAGGAGCGGAGTGGGTTCACTCCGCTTGCAGAATGGGGACACATACGAAGGCGAATTCAGGGCTAATCAGATACACGGAAAAGGGAAATATGCCTGGAGTGACGGGAAGTGGTATGATGGAGACTGGGAGACTGGCAGTATGCAGGGACACGGACACCTACAGAGTGGGGGAATTGACTACGAAGGCTCGTTTCGGAAAGGCCGAAAGCAGGGCAAAGGGATACAGAAGTGGGAAGGAAATACCTACGAAGGAGATTTCGAAGACAACCAAATGCATGGAGTCGGCTGCTTCTCTCAGACAGATCGCCCAAAACAGATGTATATCTACGAAAAAGACAAGCGAATGTTAGCTATCAAGCCGCCTTCCTCTTAGATTTCCCACTCAAACATTCTTATTTCCCCTACTTCGTTCCCAACACTCTCGCTCCTTCCCAGTCTTCCGGACACATGAATCCTTTTCCTTCGATGTAAGCCAACAAGTTCCGGCTGGGTCCGTCCATTGGTATCTGTCGTAAGCACCGAGTTCGCAGGATTTCCGCTGCTTCGGACCAGCGTCCTTCGAGGTAGCTTTCGAGCGCTCTGCGGTAGAATTCGAGGAAAAACTCGTCGTACATTTCGCGCATATGGGCGATTTTCTGGGATTGGGTGAATAGGAGATGGACCTGAAAGTAATTGAACTCAAACGCTTCTTTGACTTTCAGTCGCTTTGCATCGATTTGCGCCTTAGACGACGTGTGCTTGGATACTCCTAGCCCTGCAAAATGAAGGTCAAAGGCATATACTTTCATCGGAGTTTCGGTCCCTTTGAGCACCACAGTGTCCACATGTCTCAGGTACTTCTGAATCTCATCGTCCAGCCTAATATACAGACTTTCACTGGCGAGGATACTGACTCCATACTGCTTGGAAGCAGTCTCCAGCCTGGCCGCTATATTGACATCCGGAGAAATGTACGTAGCGTCTATCTTGTACTCAGACCCCACCGGCCCTTCAAAGCCCCAGCCCACATGCAGTCCCACCGTCAACTTATTGGTAAAGAAGGGCAGAGCATTAGTAATCCGCGGGTCTTGCTGGTACTCCAGCATCTCAGGCGACCGCACCAGTTTGCAAAGCGTCTTTACAGCACTAATCAGTGCGAAAGCAGACCGCTGCCGGACTGACTGGGAATAGGTGTTCACACTGAGACGCTTGCCTGTGCGCACTCCGTCGTCTGTTTGGAACTTCCACACCACTAGGAAGCTTTCACCGAGGTTGCGGTTGACTGCGCCTTGGTACTTTTCGCACACACAGTGCACTAGCTTGGAGATCTTGTTGACGTACAGGAGCAGGTCTATTTGCAGTAGAGAGGCCAGTTTCTCGAAGTTCATGATTGAGAAAAAGCCGAAAGTCGCTAGGACGGTTTTGCCCGGAATCAGCGGGTTGAGCCGTCCACTGGCCTTAATATTCTGCGTGATGATTTCACACCCCGCAGTGCCGAAGCCCAGCGCCAGCATCACCCCAATCTTCTCAATCGCCTGTTCCAACAGGGTTATCTCGTACTTCCCATACTCCAACTGCTCCTTCCCACAGCAACGCCTCTTGGCTGCTGGCATCACGAGGTGACTGCGGTTTTCAGGGTTCAGTAGCAGCATCGGGTCTCGAGATATCTTCTTTACGAAGGTTATCATGCGTTCGAGGCCGAAAATAATGGTCGTGGAGTAGTCGTGGATTACCTGAATGGCGGAAATGATCATCAAAGAGCACATTAATAGGATTAAACCCATGTCGAGAATTGCTAAAATGCGGGTTTCTGCTTGTGTACTGAATGTGGCTGTTAGGTTATCTGCGTAAATCGTGAGCATAGCTTCCTCTCTTAGGTCCGAAACTGCAGAAGCCCAGGTAGCATTAGTAACCGAGTCTTGCAGACTGATGATTTCCGCGAAGTCAGCTGCACCATTGTGCTTGCTGATATACGCATCCCACACAGCAGGAAAGTGAGTGGAGTTGTGGAAGTCCTGCAAGAGCCGCAGACCGTAGTCGTAGGACCGAGGCGTGGTCCAGTACATGCTGCTTTCGAGGAAAGGGAAGGTGACTGCGGCAACGAAGACTATGCAGAACACCTGCTTTATCGTCAAGTCCGTGATGACTTTAGAGACTTTGCTCTCACTGGGTAGTTCGACTTGCGGCTTTTCCACCTTAATAGACTTGACTCGCTTGGCTTGGTACAGGCGAGCGAAGGTGTTGTGGGTGTAGAGGCCGCGGCCTGCGGGGGTTCCAGTGCTTTGCCGAGGGTTCATGTACTCGTTGGACCTCTTTAGGTCGCTGCCGTTCCTCATTATTTGCATTTTCCGCTGGAAGGTGACACGATTGATCTCCAGCCTGCTCTCCCTATACTGCTGCGGTGAGTCCATCATTAGTAGTCTTTTGGAGTTGTTATACATCTTCATGATCCTGATCAAGCGAATTATCCTGATGATTTGGATGAGTTGAGAGGATTTCGAGGCGACGCGGGAGGCACTGCCCACACTTCTGACTATACGGCCACTGGAAAGTCCGAATCCAGAGCCGATTATGGCGTTGTAGACCCAACTTACCCCTGTAAGAATGGTCAAAGTCGCAATTACGTCCATCCAGAAGGTAAAGGAATACCGATAACTGCGTTTAGCCACTGCTTGTAGCAGCAAATCCAGCAGGAAGTACCCGAATAGGACTAAAAAGACGCAGTCGAAGGCCAAATCCGCACTTTTGCCTGTAGCCACTTGTCGAATATCATCTCCAAATATAGCGAAGAGTGCACACAGCGTGGAAACCGCTTTGTTGAGCCAAGAGTTGAGCAGCCGCTGCAGGCGCTCCTGGCAGTCCGCCTGTTCCTTCACTTCCTCCCCGAACATGTTGATGAGGAGACTGTCGTTGATGTTAAGGATGGAACTGTTGCGGGAACGCTGTGGACTGGAGGCTTCGCTGCCTTCCACTGCGGGTGTATACATCACATGTCCAAATGCGTCAGAGGAGTCTGGATAGACAATGGCAACTCTTCTGCTAGGTGATCCCATTGCATTGCCTGGTAATTTGGCAGCATGGAGCTGGAGGTCAGTCTCGTGAACTGGGTACGCCTTACACAGCTCAATGCTAATGAACTCAGCAAGAAGACTAATTCTTTGCAGGACTTGGCGGATGGAGTGCTGCTCTATGAACTCATGACTCAGATGTAGCGTTCACACAGTGCGCCGGCTCACTTCTCTGAGACTCTTCCTGAGCCTAGGGACAGTTTCGCCATGCGTCTCTCCAACCTGCGGAAGCTGCAAGCCGGCTTCGACTCCTATCTCTCCCAAGACCTTTCCCTGCCCTTCGAAGAAACCTTCGACCTGGGCGAAATCGCCCGCAGCCAAAGTCCCACCGAACTCACCAAAATCCTCGAACTGGTAATCTACGCAGTCATCCGCTGCCACGACAAGGAGAAATACATAGGCAGAATTCTGCAGCTGACCCAGCAATGCCAGAGCGAATTGATGGTTTTCATCGAAACAGTACTCGCCAAGTTCGAAAGAAGACGGGCTTCTATGGTCGCTGAGCACGACGAGGAGTTCAAGTTGAGTCAGGTCAACCTGCAACTGACGAGAGATGTGGAGAACTTGACACAGGAACTGATAGATAGCAGGGCACGTGAGGAAGATTTAAAGCGAGAATTGGAAGACTTGAAGGGAGAAGTGGCGAAAGCGGCCCGAAGACCTGACTCAATGAGGGGAGATTTGGAAGGGCAGCTGGCAGAAAAGACTGCGGCCTATGTCTCTGTGTCCAAGCAGTTGGAGGAACTGGGCAAAGCGCACGAGTACGAACTTGCAGCCTTGAGAGATGACCTGGACATCGCAAATGAACGCCTCGCCCAGACTTCCAAGGTGGAAAGTGCGCTGGAGACGTATAAAAAGAAGGCGGAGGAAGGCACATTGGCGAAAAAGAAGCTGAAGGAAGTGGAGACGTACAACCGCACTCTGCAAGACAGGGTGCAGACGCTGGAGGAAGAGCGGGCGACCTTGACCCAGCTGCAGCACTCCCTCAGTATCTACAAGGACCAACTCACACAGGAGAAGGAACGCTCTGCAGCGCTCAGTGTGCAGCTGCAGACTAGAGAGAAGGAAAGCAAGGAACTGCAGAGAGAGCGAATCCAGTGGGAAGAACGACGTCAAACCTACGAAACCAAGCTCCAAAGACTCAACGAAGAACTCGAACGAGCGAAAAACACCGACCAAAGCGACGACAGCATTTCCCTCCGAAACACCTACGGCCCCGCAGAGCTGGAGGAGCAGCTCAAAGCCTTGGAAGTCGAAAACCGCCGTCTCCAGCTCATGATTGGCAACGAAGAACTCGTGAAGCACTTCAACGAGCAAATCGACGCTGCTTTGATAGGGAAAAAGCAGCTGGAGGAGCGACTCAAACTGGTGAGTGCGGAGCTGACTGCGCTTAGAAGTGAGTTGGAAGACGGGAACTTGCGGGAGCAGACGCTGCAGAGCAGTTTGACGCTTGTGCAGGCGGAGTTGAGGGAAAGTGAGGAGAAGTGTGCACGCTTGGAGACTGACTCGGTCAAGTTGGGGTCGATTTTGCAGGAAAATGAGCGGCTGAAAGTTGAAAAGGACGGCTACATGGGCGACTTGAAGACTTTATACCGGGACAAAGACGAATTACAGCGGAAATGGCTAGAAGCCCGCGAAGAATCTCGGAAAACGAAGGAAGAGGCCTCCCTTATACAGGCGAATTCAAGCGCCAGGCAGGCGGAAGTGAGTCCCGCCGCCCTCAAACAGCTGGAAACAGAGCGGGACAACCTCATGCTCAGTGTGGAAAACTCCAATCTCAAGCTAACACTGCGGGAAAAGGAGGACCAAGTGAGGAACTTGCAGGCACATATAGGGGAGATGGACGCGGCTATGAGGAAGTCGCTGGCGGAGCAGAGGAGTTTGATGGAGACGCAGCAAGGGGAGGAGGTGGAGAGGCTCAAAGTGCAGCTGGCGGAGAGGGATAAAGACTTGGAGCAGATGTCGACGGCTTCGAGTGAAATGAAGGCGTTGTGGTATAAGGAGGAAAAGCTGATGGTGGGAGTGATACATGAGATCGGAGTGGAGGTCTTTAAACAGCGAGGACCCAAAGAGCCGTCCTACCTGGCGCAGCAGAGGGACAAGGCAGCTAAGCCCTAGGCCAGCAGTTATAAATGGCGGATTCCGCAGTCCTGCAGCAGCTGGAAAAGAAGCTCCAGGAGAAGAAAAGCGCCAGTGGCAGGACTCTCTACGGCCACTTGGCTGAACTCTTCGCTTACCTCCTCCAGTCCGGCTCCAGCAAAGAGGTGAACTTGGAAGAATTGTCCTGCTTTGTCAAGGCCAACTCCTTCCTGCACCGCGAGCCTCTCAGTGAGTCCCAAATCCGCGCCCTGCCTCCCCGCACCACCCACCTTTCCGCCTGGCTCAAAGACTGTTCCGCCCTAGTGCGCAAGTCCGCAGCCGTGCCCAAGCCTTTGAACCCCCTGCCCGACCTAGTGGGTGAGAACGACATGTACAAGTGGGCGGGTCTGGAACTGGGAGAGGAGGAAGTGTACAGGGTGCAGAGGTCTCTGTGTAGGCTGCTAGTGGCCACAGAGGCCAAAAGTATGAGGTTTTGGGGGCGCTTTTATGGAGTGGAGAAGGACTATTACGTGGCAGAGGGCATGCTGGCTGGCAGCGGCGCTGAGGACATTGACAGGCCTAAAAACTTTGAGCCCAGAGGAACGGGCGTCAATGCACTCACTTACTGGGTGACTGACAACGTATTAGAAGACTGGATTGAACTGCCAGACATCACTCCCGAGCAGCTCCAAGTCGCCAGAAAAATCAAAAAGCTGCTCCGAGGAGACCTCAACGCAGAAATAAAGTCCTACCCTCTATTTCCAGGCAAGGAAAGACACTTGCTTCGAGCCCAAATCGCCCGAATAACGCACGGAACTGTGCTGATTCCCAAGGGAATTTACAAGATGAGTGAGGACGACGTGCCTGTGCTGGAGTTTGAGGAGGAGCAGCCGGTGCTGACCTCGGACGAGATGGGGAAGTTGGAAAGTTGGGCTCATCTGCACCCGCATATCCTTACATCCAACCGTATCACGCATGCGGACCCAGAAAAGCAGTTGAACGAGGAAGGAGAGGAAATCGACATAGAGGAGCTGAAGGCCAAGCAGCTGGAAGAGGACCCCTTGGTGGACCGTCTGCGCGCCATTGCTGAAGACGAGGGTAAGACTTACTCAGGCTTTCCCCCTGCAAAGGCTGAGGGCGAACCAGAGCCTGTGTGGCTAGCTAGACTGTCAGGAGACGCACAGTCCTACGCCCAGCCACCCCCAAAGGAAGCCACCACCAGCTACGCAGTGAATGTCCTCTATTCACTGAGGTGGCCTGGAGCCTATGTGCTGCACCAGGTAGGGACTACATAGAACGGCCGCTGGACCAATATATACGTTGGCAACGGGATAAAGGTGGGCGGGGACTCGTTCTACCCCATTCAGCCGGGACTGGTGGGAGATGACCCTGAAGATGGCAATGAAATGCCGGAGCCTAACCCTAAAGACGCTCCTCAAGAACTGGAAAGCGACTCCGAAGCCGGCAAGGAAGGCGCAGAAGGCGAAGAAAGCGGCGAAGACGAAGACTAATCTCCATAGTCTATATGGCCAGCAACCGCACTGTGAGCGTCCTGCAGCAGGAAGTAGGCCTGACCAGTGATTTGCGCTATTGGACTGGACTACGCTGGAAAACAGCCACTATCAAATTGCACGCAGGAGTGCTATACAAGGGAGACAGCCCTGTGGCCCATTTGGACATATGCTCGATCTACCCAGACCCCAAGGATATGCGAGTGTTCGTGGTGGAATCGGGCTTAAAGAAGCACTATTTCAAGGGAGAGACGGAGGAAGTGTGCATGGACTGGCTGGAAACTTTGAGCATTGCCACTCAGATGAAGCTGGTAGGGACTGGGGGAGACCGCTTGACCTTCGCTTATCAACTGGTGCGCCTGCTTACTAAGGACTATGGGCAGGCTTTGGAGAGTTTGAGGACAGTGAAGGGACTGATGGACAGCAGGGAAGTAGTCAGTGTGGTGGAAATGGCGGAGAGATATGAGCGGCTTTGTGAGGAGGCGCTGGGGGAAGTGGAGCGAGTGATGGTGCACACACAGCAGTTTACATCTGCGGAGATAGGACAGACTGCCTCAGAGACAGTCGAAACTGGGGAAGAGTTTTACGACGCAGAAGAAAAGCCTAGAGACTACCAAGCCAATCTTGCCTACCGCACCACTCTGCCTGTGCGACGCAACCCCCGTCCCAAGCTCAACCTATGGAAGTCTCTAAAGGACTCCATCGGAAAAGAGCTCAGTCGAGTCCCTTTGCCTGTCTACTTCAATGAGCCTCTCTCCGCTTTACAGCGATTTGCAGAGGATTTAAGCTGTTCAGATATACTGCTGCAGGCGAACGAGGCGGAGTCTTCTCTGCAGCGACTTGCACTAGTCTCTTGCTTCGCTGTGACCACTTACAGCCAAACCTACCACCGCACTTTGAAGCCTTTCAACCCCTTGTTAGGGGAAACCTTCGAACTGGAAACCTGCGGATTGCGCATTATTGCTGAGCAAGTCAGTCACCACCCGCCTATATCAGCTCTTTATGCAGAGCACGAAGGCTTTTTGTACTGGGGACAAGCTGAGGTCAGGTCAGCATTCAGAGGCACGCACATTGTCGTTTCCCTTCTCGGGGACTTGCACGTCGTCCTGCGCAAGCCTGGCAACGAGCACTACATCTGGCAAAAGCCGCAAACGTCAATTCACAACCTGATAGTGGGGAGGGTGAATGTGGAGCATCACGGAGTAATTGAGGTCTTGAACCTGCACACTCAGGAAAAAAGCAGAGTTGCACTTCGCAAGGCGGGCTGGTTCGGCAAGGGATCCCACCAAATCGAAGGTCTCGTCCTGGACTCCCTCGACTTGCCGCATTTCACGATTTTCGGAGACTGGTCGGAAACGCTGCTAGTGCGCAATGAAGCCTCCAAAGAGACTACTGTGGTCTGGGAAATGCCCCCAGCATCTTCTGACACTGAGTTTTACTATTCGCTTCCAGAGTTCGCTCTGCAGCTGAATCTCCCGCCGGCCCTTTACAGCTCTACTGTCGCACCTACTGACTCTCGCTGGCGGCCTGACCAGCGCGCTTTAGAGAACGGAGAGTTGATGCTTGCGGCCGGGGAGAAGGAAAGACTGGAAGAGAAGCAGAGACGAGGGAAAAAGGAGAGAGATGGGAAGGGAGAGAAGTACCAGCCCCGGTGGTTCCGTCTGAGAGAGGGAGTGTGGAGCTACGAAGGCGGGTACTGGGAAGCCAAGGAGGCCACGAACTGGCAGGGCGTCTTGGATATATACTAGAGCGTGGGAACTGGTAATAGAGCAAATGGCGCTAAGCATGATAGAGACCGAGCGTAATCCCTAGGCAGAAAAGCGCACAATCGACCTGGAAAACACTATCGTGGCCTACCTGCACGGACGTCCCTACGGCAACCTTTACAATCGCATGCAGCCCCCCTTCGCCAGGCCTGACTTGCGCAGGTCTCTGTGCAAGTACTTGCTCCACTCCTCTAAGAACAAAAACCCGAGTCCAGTCTTCGCTCTGCAGTGGGGCAACCACGGAAAAAGGATAATAATTGGCTGCAATTCGGGGGAGTTTCTGCTTTGGAATGGACTCAATTTCAAGTTCGAAAGTCTGTTGCAAGCCCACAACAAGCCGATTCGCGTGATTAGGTGGCGCGGAGATGACCAATTCATCCTTTCCGGGGACGACTCTGGCTCGATCAAAGTGTGGAAGTCCACGTTGAAGATACTGCACACAGCACTAGCGAAGGAACAAGCGCATGACGAAGCAGTGCGTGACTTGCACTTTTCCCCCTACGGAGGAGCCAAATTCGTCAGCTGCTCAGACGACCACTTGGCCAAAGTGTGGGATTTCCTCACTATGAAGATCGAGACGGTGCTGAAAGGACACGGCTGGGACGTGAAGTGCACCGAGTGGCACCCCTACAAGTCCCTCATAGCCACTGGAAGTAAGGACAGTCTCGTCAAGCTCTGGGATCCCAAGTCAGCCCGGGAGCTGAAAACGCTGCATCCGCATAAAAACGCAGTGACGAAGGTGAAATGGAGTAAGGACGGAGACTACCTCCTAACCGGGTCTCGAGACACTCAAATCAAGCTGTACGATTTGAGGATGATGGAGTTGGTGCAGGAGTTCAGAGGCCATGCGAAGGAAGTTTCGTCGTTGGAGTGGCACCCCACTGTGCCGGGAATGCTGGCGTCGGGCGGCTTTGATGGCACGCTGGTGTTTTGGCAGGTGGGCAGGGAGACACCTACGGCGTCGGTGGAAGCACACATGGGAGCGATTTGGGACCTGGGCTGGCATCCTTTGGGCCACATATTGGCGACCGGGAGTAACGACGGCTTTACCAAGTTCTACAGTCGCGTAGCCCCAGTTCCCGTTTAGTTCCTTTTATCCTCCATCAGTTCGTACATATATAATGCTCTGCAGACTCCTGAGACTGCGCGCCTTCAAGCCGTGGGCGAAGTATCAAGCTGAGAAGCTCGGCATGACTGTGGAAGAAGTGGCAGAGATGCGCAAGCAGAAGACCGCGGGTGCATACGATGAGTGGCGCGACCGCACTCTCACTGAGGGCCGTATCAACTTCATACTGGACCACGTGTCCACTGCTGAGCAAGCTGGCTTCATCAAGGAGTTCAGCACCAAGGAACTCGCAGACTACGTCCTTGACAATATTCGCGATATGGACGAAGCTTCGCTCAAGAAACTGATTGACTTGCGGGTGCAGCACAATGTACTGCCTGTGGTGAACGGAGCGATGACACTGCTCCATGAACTATCGAAGGACGCAAAGCTGAGTAACCCCAACATCAAGGAGAAGAACCGTCTGGCGAACGCAGCCAAGCTGACTCTAAGCGAGAAAATGAAGGAGCTCGCGTGGAAGCAGGCAGACGCCCAGGTGGCTCAGTCAGAAGTGACGAAGGCCTAATCCTAAGATAGCCTCTAGGCCGCCAGAATGCCGCTGTACTTCGCCGCATTCCTGCGCAGAATCCCATCCAGCGGGCCCAGCATCCGTCTGAAGGACAGGCGGTCCAGCGTGACACAGCGAAGAGCTGACTTGGCAATGATGTTGGCAGCCCTGGGCTCTCCCTTGAGCAGTGCCAATTCCCCGAAATACTCCCCTTCCCGGTACTGCTTGACCTCCATAGGCGGCTGGCCTGGCGTGAGAGTCTTCGTAGCCACTGCCTGTCCTTCCTCAAGGATGTAAAAGACCTCTCCCCACTCCCCTTCGCGAATTACGTATTCTCCTTGGATGAAGGAAACTGAACGTAGGGCGTCTGCTATCTGCGCCCTTTCGTAGGGGTCCATGTTGTCCAGTAACTCCACACGACTGAGGAAGGACTCGTACCGCTCGCGCTTGCGAATAGCACTTTCCTTCACAATGTGGTTGAAGCAGTTGCGGTCCAGCACCCAAACTACGCAAGCAGAGTGCGCTATAATTGTGGCGGCTCGAGGAGCGTTGTACAGCAAAGCCAGCTCTCCAAAGGCATCCCCAGGTCCATAAGTCTTCACCAGCTTGGGAGCCGCCCCACTCAGCTGTTTGAAGCACTCCAACTTCCCACTGTCCACTACGAAGAGCTCATTGCCCTCTTCCCCCTGCGTAATTATCGTATCTCCTTTCACAAAGCTTCTCTCCTCCATCGCCAGAATCACGATATCTCTTTCAGTCTGGTCCAAGGCAGCGAACATAAAGGCGTGGTTCAGTCGCTCAGTGATGCGTTCCCGCTGGCTTTGAGTCTTGGGGATGACGCGGGGTTGGAAGCTTTCTTTGCGGTTGTAGTGGCCGTAAACTTCGGCGGAAACTGAGCTGCGGGGCTTTTGGGCTTGCAGGTCAATGGTTACGGGTAATTCGTCGATCATGTCTTCATCGTCGTCTTGGGACTCTTCGGAGCCGGAGGCAGTGCTGATGTTACGGTACTTAGCGACTTGCTGGCGCAGCTGCCGCAATTCCTCCTGCTCAGACGCTGACAACTCCGAAAGGTGGAACTTATGTTTGAGCCAGCGCACAATGAAGACAGGGATGTCTGCAGGGTCGCTGCGCGCTACGTCCTTCACCAGGTCCTCCAGCACAGGGTTCACCTTGGTCTCGATGTAGCGTCTGTGGCGCTCAGAACTCATTATTATGGCACTAAGGCTTGAGTTGGGCTCGCAGACGGATGTTCTCCAGTAGTAAACTGTGGTTCATCTCCACCGCACGCACTAATTCATGCCGCAGGGACTGGAGCGTTGTAGGACTGCTGGCTTGGGAGTGCACCAGGGCGAGTAGGATGGATCGGTCTGCCCTCAGCATCTCGGATATCGTGCTGGATAGGAAGTTCATAGAGGCAGCCAGGGCGGGGGACAGTGTACGTCTGCGGCCGGGCATATTTGTCTAATGACGAGAGAGGAGATGTGGACGCTGGTGGCCGCTTTTCAGTTCCTGCCTGCTTGCGAAGCCTTGCTCACTCTCCCAGGGGTGTCGAAAGCCTGGCTCCAAGCGGCAGAGTCCCCAGAGCTTTGGACTGCTCTAGTGACCCGAGACTTCTTCCCAGTGGATTACTCGTCTGGACCACTGGGGAAAAGTCTATATGTGGAGTTGATACAGAGAGTGAAAAACCCAGATAAACTGATTAGAATGCAGCAAGGAGTTCTGTCCATCTATTCCCTGGCTTCCGGGGCTATCCTCAACCTCTCAGAGGACCGCTTCTCCTCCTCTGCTCGATTCTGTCTCACAGCCTCTGGTAGACTGGTGATAGCTGGCGGAAGGCAGAACCAAGGTACACACTGCTTTCTATACAGTCCAGAGGAACAGCTCTTTACGCCCTTAGCCTCTATGCGAGAATACCGAGAATACCACGGGATGTGTCTATGGGGCAGTACAGTTGTTGTCTCAGGAGGGTATGAGATGCAGTCGGAACTGAGTGAAGTCTACATCAACTCCGCAGAGCAACTGACAGTGGGAGTGGGCTGGAAGCCTATTGCCAGTATGCTTTCATCCAGGGCTTACCACACCCTAGTCCCAATGGCTTCTCAAATATATGCAGTGGCGGGTATGAACTCCTCTGGCTACTTAGACTCTATTGAGTGCTGGGAAAATGCAACTTGGCGGAATGTGGCAGTGCACCTTCCAGAGGCGATTTCTGACCCTACAGCCAAGGTAGTGGGCGGAAACACTCTCTTAATCCTTGGCGGAATGCACGAATTCGGCTTCCTGAACTCCGCTTTAGAGATCGATCTCACGGCTAACACCTGCAAAGCCTACACCCTTCCAGTGGAAATATACACTGGGAACAACTGCATTACGCGGCAAGGTGCGAATTTCGTGCTTTTCAATACATTGAAGGAAGTAGTGCGACTCACATATGAACGAGGGGTGCGGTTAGGCTAATTAGGAGGGATAAGCGGTCTGTCCGACATTTCTATTTGTCGGTCTTTCGGGGCTGGACTGTCCTCTAGCCTCAAGTCTTCTGCGAAGCTCCACACTAAATAGCTGAAATATAGGTCGATCCCTAGACGGTGGAATAACACTCCAGTAATTGATAGACCGGAGCATAGCCAGTCGCTAGCCATGCAATAGGCAGTGCTGTAGTACAGGGATGTGCAGGTGTAAAGGAGATTGTAGACCTGCTTGCCTAGGCTCCAGCAGTACACTCCCCGCTTCCATCTCACAGCGAGTGAGACTAGGCCGAGGGTGGAAAGGGGAAGGGAGGCGAAGGACCAGTAGGCCCAGGCTCTGGTGCTTTCCAGGCGGGGAATAGGCTCTTTCAGCTTCAATTCCTCATTGATCAAATACACAAACAGCACCGCATTCAACGCAGCTGCCACCACATCCCACAGTCCCACCACCCCAGCAGCCACACCCACCGGCACCATACCCCCCAGCACCTGCCTCTTCCGCTCCACCCTGCATCCACAGAACCTGCCCTCCATATACTACTCTAAGTTCTCGGGCTCTTGCAGGAAGTCCTCCTTCTTCCGGTCATACACCTCTTGGATGCTGTTGATGTTGCGGTCGATGTTGCGGAGACTTTCGAGGAAGTCGACTCCGACCTTCTGGTGCGTTTCCTTGACCACACTGCGGGGAGGGAAGGTCTTGTCATAGAGCAGGGTCAAAACTCGCTCCTGGGAAAGCAGCACTTCTATGATCTTTTCTCGGTCCTGGGGACTGATTTCCGGCTCGCGGATGCTGGCCTTTTGCTCCACGCGTCTGCGGGTGATTTCCGCCTTTACGTCTTCGACGCATTGCCGGAGCAGGTTTTCCAGCTCGGTTTTGGCCTCGAGTTCCTTGGATAGGACTGTGCGGGCTTCCATGAGGTTGCGCTTTTCTATCTCCAGCATGCGCTTGAGCTTGGCTACGACGCTTTCATACTTGACAGATAGGTCGTCCTGTAGGGAACTGTTGACACTGCGATAGCGGGAGCCGCCGGCTCTGCCTTTGAAGTCGACTCTGGAGGACTGGCCGCTGATAGACATGGACAGTTCTCGGTACTTCGCGAGTTCCTCCTTTAGATGCGCACTTTCCCGCTTCAAGTCGACCACTCTGCGACTCAGCTGCTCCCTGTCACTTTCCTGCTCCTGGAACTCCCTCGAAATCACCTTATTTTCATCCGCCAAAGCATGGTTTTTGGACTCTATGAGGTCCGCCGAAGCCTTCATAAGCTCTAATTCCCTGACCAATTTCAGTTCCTTTTCAGCGAAATTGCCCACTCCGTCCAGCTTCTTCTTCTTCTCATCCTCCAAGTTCTTGAGGATTTCATTCAACTTCGCCTGGAACTGCCTACTCACATCGCTCTTATGCTCGTCCAAAATGAGCGAGGTTTTCTTCTGTATGCTGTCGATGTTTTGGCTGATGACCCCGTGCAGTCTTTTGACCTTTTCCATGTTTCTGTGACTTTGCTCGCCTGCAGGGACTGCTGCGTAGCTTTTCCGGCTTCTGACCTCCGCCTCATACTCACTCAGTGACTTCCGGTACTCCTTCTCCCTGCGGATGTACCTTTCTTGCCTGCTTTCCATCTCCATCTGCATCTGTTTGACGGCTTCGCGTTCCTTTTCGAGTTGGTCTTGCAGCTCGAGCAGGCGGTTTTGTTGTTCTACGTTGCTTTGGTTGGCGGCTTCGCGAGGGTTGCGCTTCTTGGCGGAATTAGAAGTCCCGGGGCGAGAGTCGCGAGTAGGGTCGATGCGGGACTTGGACCTGCGAGGGGCCTCCTTCAGCTCTAGGCCTTCAGAACGCTTTTCTAAGAAGGTGGACGTTACGCCTCGATTCATTTCTAAGTTGGCCCACTGCGGACTAGACTAGGCACCTACACAGAGTCGCTGCATGGCCACAGCGCTTAGTGACATATTGAATGGCTGACGTCCAGACTGAGCGTGCCTTCCAAAAGCAGCCTACGGTCTTCCTGAACTCCAAGAAACTGCAAGCGAAGAAGACCAGCAAGGGAGTGAGGTACTGGAAGAACGTCGGTCTGGGCTTCAAGACGCCCAAAGAAGCCATTGATGGCACTTACGTTGACCACAACTGTCCCTTCACTGGGGGCATCAGCATCCGTGGCCGCATTCTCAGAGGCATGGTCATTTCCACCAAGATGCACCGCACTATCATTGTGCGCAGGAACTACCTGCACTTCATCAAGAAGTACAACCGCTTTGAAAAGCGCCACACCAACGTCCCAGCGCACTGCTCGCCCGCCTTCACTCTCATCAAGGAAGGCGACATCGTCACTATTGGCCAGTGCAGACCCATTTCCAAGACAGTCCGCTTCAACGTGCTCAAGGTCGAGCCGCATCAGATTTTCGGGGCGGCTCGCAAGCAGTTCGTCCTCTTCTAAGCTAGGCTCGTGCGGGAGATATAGGCAAAAAGCGGCTCTTTCTGGCTGGGAGTGTAAGTAGCAGAGGTTGGAGATGGGAAAGGAGGATAGGCAGCCATGGAAATGGACGTAGCCGGGAGCTGTTAGCATAAAGAAATGGACACCCGCAACTACCCTCCGCCCCAGTACTCCTCCTATCCCAGTGTGCCACTTGAGATATCCAATGCAGGTCTGCTTCCACCCAACCAACTGCCTTCCCAGTCTCCCTACCCGGCCCAAGTCATCTCTCCCGGCCAGGCCGTCTTCCAGCCCATCTCCACCCCTCCACAGCAAATGTGGACCACCGAGTCCCAAATCAGCACTTGTCCGTACTGCAGCGCCACCGTAATGACCACAGTGCGGTACGAGCCCGGAGCCGTGACCTGGCTCAGCTGCATGGGCATCTGCCTCCTCGGAGGCGGCGCAGGCTGCTGTCTCATCCCCTTCTGTATCAAGCCTTTGCAAGACTGCATCCACATGTGTGGCGCATGTGGCCGCCCCGTAGGCAAGAAGTCATTAATTTAGTCGATTTAGCGCCTTTTCAGCTGTTTTACAAGGAGCAGTAGAGAGCTGAGGGAGCTGTCCTCCCCGACTCCGAGGAACTGCTTGATGCTGCGGCAGAAGGCTCGCAGTTCGTGGTTCTGGAGGAAGACCTGGCTCGTGGCTTCGAAGGCGTCTTGGGACTCCTTGAGTTCGAAGACTTGGCGGAAGTGTTGTTCGAACTCCTCGGTTTCGCGTTGGCCAAGCAAATTTAGCAGCTCTTCGTCACTAGTTTGCGGCCGTGCGGACAAGAAATGACACACACTGCCCTTAAACGCCCTCAAAGACGCCAACTCGCCCGACCAGTCTCTCATTCTCTTAGCCAGAAAGTCCACATCCGCCCAATACTCCCTCTTCAGTCCTTCTTCCTTCAAATTAGGGCAAATACAGGCGCAAATTTCCCTTATAAATCGCTCGAGTTTGGGCACAGCTCTGACCACTTTTTCGAGTTTGGTGACTGATTTGAGGATGTGGTGCGTGTGCTTGATGGACAAAATGTGGCAGATTTCTTCGAGTACTGCTGCAGCTTCAGTAGAGGAAACAGACCTTAGAGGGGATTTACTGCGCTGGTGGGGGAATTCCTGTGTGGATTCGACTGCTCTGTCCAATTCCGCCCTCATTTCCACTAGTTCAGTCCTCAGTTCTGCGTTGGTTTTCTCCAAAAGCGCCATTTTGTCGCTGAACAGCTTGGCGGCTTTCTTGTTTTCTCGCTCCAGGGACTTGCAGCTGTGAGTCTGCCTCTGCAGTTCTTCCTGCAAGTCCTTCACTGCGACCTCTTGGGCCTGCATTAGCGCCTGGAAGTAGCCGATTGCCCTGAGGACTGCTTGGTCGTGTGCGCATGCTAGAGCCTTGCGGGCGAAGAGTTGCTGAAAGAGGGTGATTTCCTCACCTGTGAGTTGGATTTCCTGAGTAAATGTGAGCGGAGGGGATTTGAGAGTATCTAATAGGAGTTGAAGTAGTAATTGAGGGTCTTCGGCCTGGGCAGTCTCCAGTGGCTTTAGTCCCTGCAGCAATAAGTTCTCATTTACCTCCGCCAATACCCGATTTTCCATATGATTTGCCCCGCTTCCCTCACTCACTTTGACGAACTGGCTTTTGAACCCAGTGGGGAAATGCGGCGAAAGAGCCTGTACAATGGACCCTTCATATAAAGACTTCGGGTCGCTATCCTCCTGCTTCCGTTCCCACAGTTCCTTCTGGATTTCCATGGATTTCCGCAGGAACTCAGTGGTGGACTGGGACATTTTCCGCTCCCGTTCATAGGGCTCGTCCAGCCTGCTGATGAGTCTTCGCTTGGGGCAGTGCTGTCCGTAGAACTCCTGGTTGTCCAGAGACAGGGAGTTTTCCTCGTTAGTGCGCACACTTTCGTCTTCCTTCGAGTCTTCCAACTGCAGCAGTAAGTCGCTCGGCTGCGGGGAAACGCTGTTGGGCTTCGGACTGCCCTTCGTATGCTTATAGGTGCAAGTCTCTTGCAACGGTTTGCGCTCACTGAGGGGTATTTTGAGCCTTGGGTCCACGTTTTCGTCACTGATGGTGGAGCTGGACAGGTCTTTTTTAGCAATGATCCCTGAGCAGCTGAGTTTGAATTTCCGCTGTTCCATATTAACAGCCTACTCAGTTCTTAGCGCGCTCTGACACAGCAGCCGCGAAATTGACATCACTTGCTCGGGGCCGAGTTCAGAGGACTTCGCGAGACTGGGGTTGGTGACGTCGTCGAAAGCGTCTAGCAGTGCAATGAAGTGGTGATACGTGAACTGCCCATTCGCACTTTCGAAAATGGGCACCGCGTCCAGGAAGATCCGGGGCCAGAACTCCTTAGGCGCAGTCCTGTGTATAAGGAACTCTATCAGGAGTTGTGCAGCCGGCGGCACTTGCCCGCCTGCAAGCAGCTGCAGGAAGTGCACATAATCACACAGGAAAGTGAGCGGGAAGGAGTCTTTCACCAGACGTTCCGGCAGATTGCGCACCTCTGCATAGGCTTGTTCCACGCCTACAGACCGGATATAGCGGACTATGGCCTGATTCGCCTCTTCCCGGAGCGCTTTGGACTGGGTGTGCACGAGCCAGGGGACCACTTCCAAGGCGCTGCCGTGGTGCAGTCGCTTGCGAATTGCGAACTTTAGTACGTTTTCCAAGCAGTCTTCGAGGCCTAATTCGCGCTGATTGAGGCAAAAATCGATCATAAGCGCGACTTCTTGGAAGTCTAGACGGCTGGTCATGCAGGTTTCGATGAGCAGTTCTGCGCCTGGTAAAGTGCCGATTGCGCTGATTACGTAGTCGCAGGGAACCCGGAAATCCACCTGAGTGTCGTGGATTAGGGAGTGCACGTATAGGGAGTAGTAGGTTTCGGAGTAACTCAGTCCGTCGAATACTTCTAAAGGCTCATTGGTGAGCAAGTAAGCGTTGACGAAGAGTTCCACAAGGTGCGCAACGAAGTAAAGCGGGTAGTCCGCACTGAGAGTCTGCACACAGCCATGCACTTCCTGCGTCTTAATGAGGTCCAAAGCCAGTTGGTCAGCTCTCTGGAAGCCAGGAAAGCTGCCAGTCACCAGGTCCACAGCTTGCCTGTAGTCCTCTGTCACGCCCACCACACAGGTCAGGTAGAGAAGGAAGAGTTCTTCCCAGCGAGAGGTCCGCAGGGTGGAGATGTAGTCTAAGTCCCCACTGAGGACTGACAAAAGCGGGATAAAGGCTGTCAATTCGGATTGGCGTTTCTGAACGGTGGCAAGTAGGCCTTTGGCCTGGCGCTTATGAGCCTCGAAAAGTTCGAGAAACGGGGCTTCTTTGGAAGCGGCCTGAGCGCCGCCAAAGACTCGGTGCATCGGGTTCAACACGCTCTAAGTGAAGTGTACGTCCAAAGTGCGGTAGAACTCCTTGCTCAGGTCGAAGTCGGGAAAGCGGCGCAGTCTCTTCCGGATTTCGTCGAAATCGCCCCTTAGTAGCAAGCGCAGAACCTGCTGCCAAGGGTCACTCACTGCCTCTATGTCTTCCTCTGCCTAGTCCTCACTGTAGTACGTCTCTATCAGGTTCTTCAGCCCTGCAGCCGGTCTTTTCACCACAAAGAAGCAGTCCACCAAGCGCGCTAATATGGCCATGTCCCTAAACCGCAGTGCCCCGCTCTGTTCATATACTTCTTCCAAGGCTGCAATTAGCCCTGTGGACAGTCTTGCGTTGTACTCCGTCTCGTCGGGTCTCCGGTCCTGTGAGTCGAGGGAGAGGTGGGCTACGAAATGGCCGTGCATCAGAGCAATCATACGGTAGTCTTCGGGAGATTGGTACTCTGGAGCGAAGTTGGTGACAAGGGAGTAGTGGTAGGTCTGGGCGAGCTGTTGACGGAAGCACAGGGAGACATTGCGGAAGCCAAGCCAGCAGCCCTGTTCCCGCGGCTCCATATATAGGGATGGAGCAGGTGCGCACTTTGCAGAGAGTGGTGGATTCGCAGACACTGAGGTGGATCTTTGTGGGTGGGAAAGGAGGAGTGGGGAAGACTACGACCTCAGCTGCCCTCGGCCTGCAACTAGCTCGTAGGAAGGAACAAGTCCTCATCATCTCCACTGACCCTGCCCACAACCTCAGCGACGCCTTCGACCAGAAGTTCGGCTCCACCCCCACCCCAGTGGCAGGCACGCCCAACCTTTTCGCAATGGAAATCAGTCCCAAATTCGACGCCGAGCACATTCAACTACCCGAGGCACTAGCCCTGGAGACCGACCAAGCCACTAAGGACTTCATCAGTGAGTTGGTCACTTCTATCCCCGGCATAGACGAGGCGATGAGCTTTGCTGAGTTGATGAAGACGGTGCAGGGGATGAACTTCAGCGTTATTGTCTTTGACACTGCTCCAACAGGACATACTTTGAGGCTGCTCAGTTTCCCGTCGCTGCTGGATCGAGGACTGTCGAGAATTGTGGACTTGAAGCAAAGATTTGGGTCCTTGTTCTCTCAAATGTCAGCAATGCTTGGGCAAACCGAAGGCGAGGGTATGTACAACTCCGCCTTCGGCCGGGTTGAAGCGATGAAAACCATTATCACAGCAGTGAACACTCAAATCCAAGACGCTGTATGGCTCACCTAGGCCCGCACCACCTTCATAGCTGTCTGCATTCCTGAGTTCCTGTCCCTCTATGAGACGGAAAGACTAGTGCAGGAACTGTGCAAGAACAGAATTGACATTCAGAACATCGTAATAAACCAAGTGCTGTACCCTGAGGACCGTAAGCACTAGCCAGAGTGTCGCATGTGTTTGGCCCGCAGAAAGATGCAGGAGAAGTACATCGCGCAGATCGAGGAAATGTATGACGACTTTGCGCTGGTGTATACCCCGCTTCTGGAGGAGGAAGTGAGAGGAGTGCAGCGGCTGCTTCACTTTGGGGAGCTGCTGCTCACAGGCAGATAGTTAAGATCTCATCCATCTAGCGTAGAAGTGCATTCCTCTAATTTGTCTGAAATGACCAGGAGACATTATTGCTTAGAGACTAGGCTGTACACTGTCTCTCCCGACCTCCCCACTGCCATCCAGAGTCATAATAGACCCCCGTCCCAGCAGCACATCTCCAGAGTGACTGGGTCTGAAGCCTCTCGGAGTCAGCTCCTTCGACTTGTCCCGATCCTTCCACTTGTTCCCCAAAGCCTCAAGCCCGTCAATGTACGGCTCCAGGGTGTAGACCTGAGGGGTTTTCCAGGCTGTTTCCTGCTTGAACTCCTTATTGTAAGGCAAAAAGTCCTTTCTTCCTCCTTCCTTCCCCTTTTCTCTGGTCCGAAACTTGGGTAGGAACGCTGACCCCAGAGTGGACTGGTCATAGGCCAAAATGCGACTCTGACTGACACTGTGGCCCACTCTCAGCGCGGCTACTTGGTCCGAAGGCTTGGCCCTTTCTTCAGCGTGGACATAGAAGTCAGAGAACCTTCCAGGGTAGTGGTTGTGGGGAGATAAAGGGTTGTAGGGCTCCTCGCAGCCCAGATGTCCGCTCAAAAAGTCCTTTGCGTTTTGCTCTGCTCGTAAGGCGGCTGGCACGTATCTCCGTAAATACATCCCTTTCTCTGGCGTTTTGAGTCCTTTCAATCCAGTGCTTTCTTGCGTGAGACCCGCCAGATTGTTAGACGAGGCTCGAACCCGGCTCTCACCCAGAGCGTCTTTCCTGCGCTTTTGCACGAGTTCCTGAGCCTCTTGTATCTTCTTCAGGTCCGCTTGCGCTTGCTTCGACCGACGATAGGTGAAAAGGTTAAACATGGTTATTAGGTGGCGCACTATCTGAGGGGAGCTTTCGAGAGAGTCTTTCGATGGATCAGGTGGTGAGTGTGAGGCAGAAGGTAATTTGCTTTAGAGTCTTATTTGGAGTCAATAGGACAGTTTACTGAGTAGGAAAAGTGATGTCTATCGCTTCATTCAGGTAAATGCTTAGAATCCAGTTCTATACACTTTCGAATGAGCCGCTACATTCATAGATTTCGATAATTGGACAAGCGGCTAGTTTCCATGATGTCCTTTCCAATAGTCATAAATACAGATGTATCCTCTACTCGCTTTAGTCACTTCTTTAACGTAAAGGAGGAATATAGCCGGATTTGACCATTGCTCGCTATACAAGGAGTACGGCCCTGATTCTATAAGAGCAAACTAATACACGCAATTCCAACAGCCGAATTTCCCTATCCCCGCTGTCTTACATCCTTTTAAGGCACTGTGTCCCATCCTCTATGTTTGCCATTATCCCTCCACATTGTAGAGTCGCAGACAACCCTCCCGACCCTATCTATATAAATGGCGGAGGACCTCTGCTGCTCCATCTGCATGTTCCGCTTCAACGAAACCTCCTACCAGCCTCTCTGGCTGCACTGCGGCCACACCTTCTGCAAGACCTGCCTCGAAGACATCGCCCGCAGAGGCAAACTGAAGTGTCCCAACTGCAACCAAGAGGAAGACTGCTCGCCCGACACTCTGCCTAAGAACTACTTCATACTGGAACTCATCGTCAGAGGCGTCTTTTCCAGGACTGCCAACCCTGTGGAAGAGCCGTGGACGTGCAAGCTGCACCCTACAGAGTTCCTCAACTTCTACGGTCCCAGAGGCGGCGCATTTATGTGTGCGGAGTGCGTGAAGTTCTCGGACGAGTCCAAAATCCTGAACGTGGACAAGTCGAAAATCAAGGCGATGCTGAAGACCTATGGGAACTTCTACGAGGCTGCGAGCTTAGAGGACATGGACACTCGCCTGGACTTCCTCGAAAAGCTGGAAAGCTGCCTGCGCGGGGAAAGCGCCCGTCTGACTCTATACGAAAGACAGCTCTACGATAGTGCGCTTCTGGCCCTAGAGGCGGCCTCGAGCAGTTGCCGCAAGAACGTGGAGTCCTACTATAGCAACGAAGAAACGAGGGTCACCCAGGCCATCAGCCTACTCAAATGTTTGCGAGATTTGAAGGAACTAGGCCAGGGCTTCGAAATCATGGACCGGATCAGTGTGGCCAAGCAGATGGAAATCATCCCCCCACTGTACGAAGCCACTGTCGGCCGCAACCTTCCATTGGTTGACAGGGCTGAGGGCAAATACGCCTACAAGTTCCCTGCGACTGCACTACAGCAAAGCAAGTTGGTGGCCTTCGCCGCTTCTCGCATGTTCCAGGAAAGCACTACTGGGGAGGACGTCACTGAGTACAAAATCTCCAGATTTGCAAGCATTGGGAACAGGTGGGGAGTGTATGAGGACAAGAACCAAGTCGAAGCCGTCAGTTTTGCGGTCTCGAAGACGATTTTCCTCACGGGAGTGGGCATTGGGACGTGCTATAATGCTGGGAAAACGGTGACAGTGCATGAAATTGCGATAATTCAAGGACTGAGTTCTGGAGGGCCGAAGTTGGCGGTGATCACTGGGTTTGTCGTTCCCAACGTTGATAACTCAGTGCGAATTGCCAAGTTGACGTTTGAAAAGCCGGTGGAAATAGCGGAGTCGCAGGACTATACAATTAGGCTGGTAGCCAAGGGAGATGCAGGGGTGTATCGAGGCCAGACCGCCCAGCAGTTGATAACAGGGCCGAAAGGGGTGGAGTTCACCTTCAAATCCACCTCTTACGTCCCCGCAGACATCAAAAACGGGGAAAACCTCACAGACGGACCCATCCTAGAGGTGTTTTACCAAGTTGCAGCCGCTCAGCAACTATCAATTTGGAGGTTTAGCGTCTTTGACATGGTGAGGCCCTGCCGCCAGGGCGCAAAAGACGCAATAACCTTCGTATCCAGCAAGAACGCCAAGCTGAACGGCGTCAGTATCGGCGCACCCACAGAAGCAGGCCCTGCAATGGCCTCCGTGGAAGTGTTAGAAGGCACCCGCTGTCCTGGGAAACTCATATACGCCATCCCCCGAGCTGAGTTACTGCCTTATTCCGCTGGCCAGAGGTGGGTGAAGATAGCCTTCCCCAGTCCTTTGAGTGTGAAGGCCGGGAGCCAGTACACACTAGTGGTTAACTTTAACTGTGCAATTGTGTACAGTGGGCAATCCGGCCTGTCTCAAGTAGTCACTGAAGGTCCACTGACTCTCCAGTTCTCAGAGCCGCTGTATGAAGGGACTACGGAGGCGAATGGACCCAATTTGACTGAAGGACCCATTTTTGCGCTGCATTTTAGCGATGTGGTGGAAAGCGATAACCTCTTCGGTAAGGTCTAAACAGCGCTGGGAAAGGTGGATCCGCTGATGGCGGAAAGAGCAGGCGGGGAACTACGCATCCGGCGGTTCCAGGAAGTAGCGAGGGGCTGGGAAGTGGTAAAGGGCAGGAAAGAAACCTTGACCTTCCAGGTGGACCAGCCCTTGCTACTCACAGCTTTCGGTCTGGCCGGGGCCATGGAAATCGGAGAGGCTGTGGGACTCAGCGGCATTTGCCTGATGTCTGGGAACTCACTGGACTCGAAAGTCATATACGCCTCTGTGGACTATCAAACGATCTATACACGTGATGACCGGGAGCCTGTGCACAGAGTCGCTTTGAACCCTCCAGCCGAGCTGTCCCCCCACCTGGCCTACACTTTGCTACTGACTCTGCAGCCTGGGAAGCTTTACCAAGGTGCTGGAGCTGCTCCTCAGATGAGAGTGGACGGAGCCACGCTGTGCACTTTTCTGCCCACTGGAGGCATTCAGGGCGCTGCTGCCAATAGTGGCGACTCCTCGGGACCTATCGTGGACCTGTACTTCTCCGCCACAGAGTGCTCCCTGCAGCAGCTCAAAGACCAGGTCTACCAAGTCTTGTCGGAAAAGGCAGAGTCCCAGTCTAGGGAAGTGCTGGTTTCCCGCTTCAAAAGCCTCGGCTCAGCCTGGCATGTCAATAGCGACGGCAAGCAGGTAGAAGCCATTACCTTCAAAGTAAGTTCCTCTCTCCAGTTGTCTGCAGTAGGCGTGGGCGCTGCCTATGCAGAAGGTGCTGCAGTCCGGATTAAGACCTTAGAGATACGCAAAGGGCCAGGCACTCGAGGGGACATACTCTACCAGCACGCTCAGCCGGTAGTGTTGCAACGCACGAGTGCAGCTGACCAGTTCTCCAAGGTAGCGCTGACCAGACCTGTGCCTTTGCTCTCCGCGGAGTTGTACACACTCCGAGTGCAATACGAAGAAAGTGCGCAGTTAGCCAGAGGAACCGAGGTCAACAACAGCCCTATAGTGGAAGGACTAACCATTAACTTCATCAGAGCGCAGTTTGAGGGCGGAGATGTGGAGAATGGAAGTCACGAGGCTCACGGACCTATCAGAGACCTTTACTTCCTCCTAGCTTAGTCAATAGTTCGGCAAAACGCATATTAGCAATTCTCTACTTTCATTATACGCATTTATTACATCGTCGATTTATGCGAACTGCACACTGTTGTCCTTTGGCAGTGCATAGGAAGCTTTGCACACACAGCAGTAAGTCTGCTTCTCGAACCAAGCGTCTATGCAAGTGGAGTGGAAGACGTGTGCACAGGGAAGGACGGTTAGGTCGGACTCATGTGTGAGGACTTCCAGACAGATCACACACTCTGCGTTTTCCTTCACTTCTTGCTTCAAAACTGCACCTGGGAATAACTTGTCGTTGTCGTTGACAAGGGAGAAACTGCCGCCACTGTAAATTCGCGCACAATGTCTCTTCCGCATAAGTTTCCTACGGTAAAGGATGTACCGCAGCCAGCCCAGGCAGCAGCTGCAGCATATGGCTCCCGAAGCCGCACACGAGCCAATAGTGACCCAAGCCGCCGAAGTGTTCGAAGAGCTTTGCGAGAACTGCAAAGACAGGAGAGTAGAGCCAATGCGGAGAGTATTGGGATTATACAGAGCGAAGAGAAAGCCATACGGCCCTGCCTGGGCAGGCTGCAGAATCGTAGTAAGGTCACTCGAGGAGCCGTTTGTGAGTGAATACTTGATGTCGTATTGATATAATGACGGAGGAGCGTTGCTGCTGTATATCAATTACAAGCCAAACGCCACCAATAGGACTATTTCGCCCTGCACCACCTGCACACTCATCCCCAAGTTGCGTCCAGAGTCATAGTAAACCTGCAGCAACGAGTAGGCATAGGCCGGCACCATCAAGTCCGCTTGTTGGTTAACTACCACTTGTGATGTCTCGAATGCGCAATCTTCCCCTGCAAAATAGTCCCTACAGACACACTTCCCTGCCTCACATCTGCCATGTCCGTTGCAGTCGTTAGGACACAAGTCTCCACCTGAGTACAGGTCACTGTGAGCTCTCACTTGCAGGCGAATTCCTGCTGGAGACTGCAAGTCGGGCATGAGGATGCCGATTTCCAAGGTACTGGCGTCTGGGAAGGCTGAAGAGTTGAGAGTTAGGTAGCAGGTGATGCTGCGATAGGCGAAACTCACTAAATCGGAAGCTAGAGCGTCTGTGTGGAGACCTTGGCTTGGGTCGAAGGTGGCAATTGCGGGGAAGTTCGCACTGGCGGTGAGGAGGACTGGCACTCCGTATTTGTCCACTACCAGTTCTACCAGAATGAAAGGAGAGGACAGACGAGGCAGCAGAATGCTGGTACCCCACCAGGCAGTAGTCTGAGTGGAATTGAGGGAACTGAGCAGTACCACTGCGGAGGCCAAAGTAGGGATAAGCCAAAACAGCATTTCCCACTTAATAGGTCTTTAAGAGGCTGGCTCAGCCATTGTAGAGACAAACTGCTGGGTTATTCATAGATCTGTCCTAAGTAAGGAGCGGTTAGGACTGCAAAAGAACTAATTGCGAGTGAAAATAGGAACAATAGGCACTCTATGCAGTAATGAGCGTTCCCAATAGTGCCTCCTCCCCTTACACAGGCACCACTTTAGCATCTATCCTGCAGACCAAGCGTTTATCCAAGCCCACAATCAGCCCTATACATGCGTTTCCAGTCCCTGTGAGTAGGCCAGCTATAAGGCAGAAGTCTACTAGTCGGCCAGGCAGACGCTCTGCCTCTTGTGACATGTCTCCGTCTCTACTGGCTCGGTACCGCCACCCGGAAACCACCACAACTCCAGATTTGATAATCACTCCTTCGCCCAATTGCAAGAAATCGCTAAAGAGAACACCTGCTTTCCGGCCTTTAACAGGGTCCTTCGCCACACATACACTGAGAAAACCGAGACAGTCTAAGGCCTATTTGAAAGCTTTATTATCGCTGGATCTGTCACTGGATCCCTCCAACTGCAGTTCTCCAAACCAACGTCTGGGCGTCCGCGGCCACACCAGTGTGTTCCAGCCTCGCAAACTGCCTAGTCCATCCAAGCCCAGTCCCATGCGCGTGCTGACGTTCCTACCCTGCCTGTCTCTAGGGCACTAGCTGCCATCCCTTAGTAATGTCGGACTGGACGTCTGCGCTGGACCAGCGCTGTCCTGGCTGCAACGTCTTTTTCGCCAGTCAAGACGAAGCCACGCGACATATCTGTCCGCAGCGCCAGGCGAGCGCTTCAGTCTTCCACTGCAGGTCCTGTCGTATGCTTTTTCACGACAAGTCCCAACTAAGCGCTCACTTGCTGTCCCACGGAGTCCGGGACAACTACAAAAAGCCCAGCTTGTCATGCTGGGTATGTGGCAAAACTCTCGCAGACACTTGGAACTTCAAGCGACACATGTCCCTGCACCAAATCAGTAACTTCCGCGGGCCCATGCCTGTGTCCATGCTGCCTCCTGGCAGTGTGGAAATGACGCCCAGGTGTCGATTATGTGGGCAGGAAGTGCAGAGAGAGAAGTTGGGCGTGCACTCCGCCGAGCACTTCCAAGAGATCTTCGAACTGGTGAGGCCGAGACAGGCGGAAACTGGGGAGTGTTCGAACTGCACGTGCAGGAGACTGATGGCCAGGGCGGTGGTGGAAATGATGGAGGGCAGGGAGGGGATGGGCATCACTTACCTGAGGAAGATAACGGGCAATACGCCGGTCAGTGCGTCTCGATGAAGTCAGCCATTTGCAGACTTCAAGAAACCCCAATGAGTGTGATTTCCCACTTTCGACTAACACCCTGCTTTTCACATTTCAGCTCACCCAACAAGCTCACACCGCCTTCCCTATTTCTATGGGAAGTGTAGACTAGTAATATATGGAAGCAGGCCTCTGCACTATGTGCGCCCAGAACCCCAGCGTAGTCTTCTGTCTCTGCAGACCAGACGCACTCTTGCTGTGCACTACTTGCATGCACGAACACTGCAGACAGATGCCAGCGGCTATCCACGACTTTTCCCCTGTGTCCGACCTGCCCTTTGCTGCACAAATCTCATACACTGCTTATAAGCAGAGAAAAGTAGCGATTGCGCAGGCGATGGTACTCATTGAAGTGCTGGAGAAGCAGGAAAGTGAGGACTACGGCCAGGTCCGCAGTACGTTTAACGACCTTTTCCAGCAAATCAACCTGCTGATCGACAGTCTGCACGCTACAGTGTACCGTTCCTTGCAAGAAATCCGCACTATTCTCGGCAGTTCCCTGCACACGCAGCACAACAGCGACCTAGTCGACTACATCCTATGCCACGGACAAAGCCTGCTTTCCACTAAGGCAGACTTATTCGCTTTGCCAGTGCTTACCACTCTAACCAACTCCAAAACAACGATAGAAACCACCATTGCCTCTTTCTCCACGATGGATGTGTACGAGTATGTCCTGAGCAAGTTGATAGATGCGCAGAGGATGAATGCACTGCAGGCTGGAGGGGAGGCGAGCGAAGGGCTGTACTGTCCTGTGGTCATGGGCAATATCCTACGCAAGTATTACGGCGGTGATCAGGCTCGTTTAGGCCTGATTGAACTCACAATGGCGCCTGAAGTGGACCAGGAGTCTGCTTTCACCTTCCTCGACAATGGGAACATTTTCTGCTGCGGAGGCTCCATGCATGCGCAGGCAGCCTACATCCTAGGGGCTTCCAATGGCCAAGTTACAGTGCTGCCGAAGCTAGTGAGTGGCAGGTGCTACCCCGGCCTCATCTGTCTTGATGACAACCCGTATGTCTTTGGAGGCAGTGGGGAGGCGGGACTGCTCACTTCGTGTGAAAGGTTTTCGGCTATGGAGAGATGGGAGGAACTGGAAGCGAGGATGAATAGGCCGAGAGGCGCATTCACTCCCTGTCGATATGGGAAAACTATATACCTTCCAGGCGGCCTCTCCACCAACACCATCGAAGCATTCGACTCCATCAGAACCTCTTTCCACCTGCTTGCCGTCACACTCCCTGCCGAGGGCAAGTCTATCTCCTACCTAGCAGACAACAAGATTTGCGTCCTGCTCTGCGGCAGTCTCTGCCAAATCGACCTCGCAAGTGACACGAAGGAAGTAAAGAAGACTTCCAGTCGGTTGGAGATCTGGAGTCCCTCGACCCCGGTGCTCGTAGGGTCGAAAGTGCTGTTTTGGTGCAAGGAAGACAGCAGTATGGTCGGCATTTTCAAGCGACTTGGAGGCCGGAGAGACGGAATCTGCTTTTCCTTCGACATGCAGAAGAGAGACTTGAAGGAAGAAGAGCGGTTCGAGTACTCGACCACATAAGTTCCTAGACTAGCCCAGAACTCTATGCACTGCTTAGTGTTAACTAAGCGCCTACAGCTAGAAAGACCACGACACAGGTCACGTCATCAATGACTTCCTCTTCCTACCTAGCACTTACCTGCATCCAGCGGGCTCTGGCTTCCGTCATCACTGCACTGCAGGCCCCGGGCAGGTCATTTTTAACCCAGTACGGCACTACAGTCCTCACCACGTCCTCATTCGACATGAACTCGAAAACGCCGTCGCTGCCGATTACAAGGAACTTGTCGTCTGCTTCCAGAGTCATTTCAGTGATTTCAGGGATGCAGATCACTCCCGCTGTGGAGGCTACGAGGTCTCCTAGTGACCTGGACATTGCCAATCCAGGAATATTTTGGTCTTTCAGCCAGACTCTGGCAGGACCGATCGGGTTTCCCATCTCGTCCTGATAGGCTGCTATGCGTCCTCCACAGGAGGTTATTCGTATGCTTTCGTCCTCGTCATCAGGCTTATGGTCTCTCGAAAGGGGCAGCACAAGCCAAGACTCATGTGCTAGGCGCGCCAACACCGCTCTCGAATCGCCCACATTCGCACACCATATCGTATTTCCGTGGATCAAAGTAGTGACCAGTGTCGACCCGCTAAAGGCAATATCCAGGGAACTATTGGTGAGTTCCTCATTGACTTGCAGCACTGAGTACGTCAGGCAGTTCTTAGGAGTGGAGGTCAGAGCAGGGTCGAGTCCTAGCAATACGGGAAGTCGCTGTTTGGCGTACATCGACACTTCCTTGCCATAAGTGCCATGGCCATCACAGACTCCAAATAGGAAAGCTGCAGGGTGGTTTGCAAAGCCTGCTACTTCGATATAGTTGTCTTGGTTTACCTTCCCATGGTTGCCGGGAGCGAAGCCAACATGCGTGCTGTGTCCAAATCCCTGCACAGGAGCAGGGTATTTCGTCCTTCTTATACCTGCGGATCCTTTGCGGTTTCCTACCCGCAGTCCGACTCCCTTGGGCGACTCTCCAGTGCCGGACAAGGACAGAGCTCTGCGGTGAGTGCTGGCTGTGCGGGGCGGACTGACTCGAATGGCTGGACGAATTGGAGCTTTGAGGTCTCCTCCCAATGGGGACACTCTGCGAGCGTGCGCCGGAGTTAGCCGGCTGCCCACTCGAGGACTCTGCTGGTAGGGTTGTCTCCTGGAGTACGCCACTTTGGGAGTAGGCGGAGGCTTGGCCACCCTCTCAAACGTCAAGGCTGTAGTGGCTAAGAACGGAGTCTGCCCCTGCGATAGCGTAGCTCGATGAATTGGCCTAGAGAAGCGTGCAGGAGGAGCGAGCACAGAGGAAGTAGGCGCTTCTCTGGGTGAAGACGCCCCCTTTCCTCTTGCACTGTCATGAGCCCTTTTCATGTAATATAACGGTGCCTGTGAATCCAATTTGAAGAAATAGGTCTGCAATATGTGAGGATTTGGAGGAGGGCTATTGAAATTAACAGAGAAGTTCTTTTTTCTGCCTCATAAACCACAATTTCGGCGATTTGAACTGGAAATAGAGCCTTCAGCGGAAGCGAAAACCCTGTAAACTAACTAGAAACTGCATTTTAAGGAGAAAGGATTCTGGAAATCGAGGCCGCTGCTTTTCACTTGAAAATAAGCGATAAACACTGAAGACTTATGCGAAAAATTCAAACTTTTGTAGCTTTCTGGGGTGTTTTTTGTCTAAAAGCGCACGAAATCAAGTTATTTCTCACTTAAACCAGCAATACAGTGTAAATCGCCAGTCTTTCCCCTCAATTTCCTACTTGTCTTGCTATTGCTGCTGTCCTGCGGGCGTTCTCAACTATAGAAGTCGTAAATTCAGGATTCTCACACAGAGTTACCCTACGAGTAAAACTGCAGCGATAAAAATGATTGAGATCAGCGTGATTACCAGCCCCGGGTCCGTGATGGAGCCAGCACAGTACTACAACTCAAGCCTGCTGTTTGTGAGAAAGTCTCAGAAACGGAGTAAGAGTGTTGAAGACCACAACAAGCAAACGACTCAAATCCTGCTAGACCAGCACACTCTGGTCCAAACCAAGAGGCTCATCTTCTCTGCTCCGATTGAGCAGATAGTCCGTGCACTGTGAGACTTCCATGGAAGTCCGGCAAGGTTCAGTCTAGTAGCTAATTGCGGTAGAGGACTTTGCACTAGTTAGTGTGTGGAGAAGGAAACTACTTAGCTTTGCTTTTGAGACGTTTCGAAGACAAGTGCAAGGCATTTGGATTGGAGACGAAGAGAAGTGGCTATCGAGAGGAATGCTTCAGGTCTCCAGCTCTTCACAGGCCCTGCATTGTCATTTTTACACTAGTACACATTGATTCCTAGCAACTTAGCTGGAATAGCTGAAAGACGAAGGATTGGATTTGAGTTATTGCCGTTGGACTTATAACTCCCGTCTATTTCCCAGTCTTATATAAATGACTTGGAACTGGTGTAATACTTTTCCAATAATAAAACACAGAAATCAAGGAAACTCACCTTTGGTTGTGAGACGTCCAAGGAGCACAACCGAGAAAAGCCTGACGGCAGGGAAATCTGCACCCTGGAATATGAGAGAAGAATTCGACCGTAGCAGAGCAGGGAAGGTTGCAGCCGTAACAAGAAGGGAAGCGACCTCAAATAATCGTACATCTTTGGTGCCCGCCAAGGCTGATGTGGTAGTATTTAAATGCGAAGGAAAGCAGCTTTCTCTGCAGTGCTTCAGAGACAATCAGGTGATTGGTAGCATTAGAGTGGACGCTCACTATCAAATGGCTGACGGAGGTTTCCCGATGTTTGGACAGTCACTGTGCAAGGAACATATCCATACGTTAGGAAGCTACTTTGACCATTTCCCGATGTCTCTACCGGAAATATTGAATCTTTTGGATACATTAAGGAGAAATTTCAGCCAAAGAGCATTTAGAAAGCTGGAAGAAGTGCTTTCCTGCAAATCAGTAAAGAGTGTGGTTGCTTGCATTCGAAGTTGCACCTCCAGCCACATAGAAATATCCGAAACAAGAACCACTACTTAGATGCAAAGTA